>Ga0074195_1000119_pt1 | contig 189885 bp, 139 predicted proteins | sample EPASupsiteHSE623_FD_64525 | JGI IMG/M metagenome (GOLD analysis project Ga0074195, IMG submission 64525) | Bioremediated contaminated groundwater from EPA Superfund site, New Mexico - Sample HSE6-23 | ecosystem: Environmental > Aquatic > Deep subsurface > Groundwater > Contaminated ... | reverse complement strand
GGAGCGATGGGGAAGGGGGGGGGGTTGTGGGAGGAATAGGAGTCGTTCTTCTGCATCGTCGACTACCACGCTCAGACGGTCCCCTATGATCACAAAACCATGCCGGCGCGAGTCATGAACGCCGCGGTGGCCAACATCGCGGCTGGGCTCGACCCGTCACGGTGCAAGCTGTTCGTCCAGTCGCACGTGAACGAAGTGACCGAACTGACCTGGATCCTCGGCTGTGTCACCCCCATGGGCGACCTGGAGCGAATGACCCAGTTCAAGTCGAAGTCGGAGCAGCACCAGACCGCAGGCAACCTGGGGCTCTTCGCCTACCCCGTGCTCATGGCCGCCGACATCCTGCTGTACAAGGCAGAGGTCGTTCCGGTCGGAGAGGACCAGATCCAGCACCTCGAGCTGGCCCGCGAGGTCGTCCGGAAGTTCAACGCACAGTTCGGAGAGGTCTTCAAGGAACCCCAACCGCTCATGACGAAGACGGCGCGGGTGATGGGAATTGACGGGAAGACCAAGATGTCCAAGAGCATGAACAACACGATCGGCCTCTTGGAGACGCCCGAGCAGGTGTGGAGCAAGTTGAAAGTGGCCGTCACCGACGAAAACCGGAAGAGACGGACAGACGTGGGAAACCCCGAGATCTGCAACATCTTCACGATCCATCAGGGGTTCACCCCCTCCCAGGAGATCGACCAGATCGATCGGGAGTGTCGGGCCGCCGGCATCGGATGCGTGGACTGCAAGAAGATCCTGGCTCGACACATGGAGGAGACGCTCGCCCCGATGCGCGAACGGGCGACCTCGCTCTCGAAAGAGCCGGACCGGGTGATCCAGATCCTCGACGAGGGCGCGCGCGCTTGTCAGAAGATCGCTGACGCCGTGATGGACGAAGTCCGTGCGGCCGTGGGACTCAGGACACGACCCTCCCAAAACCGACCGTGAGGACAGAGGAATCGACGATGAAAACCAGCGAAATCCGAAAGGCCTTTCTCGACTTCTTTAAAAGCAAGGAACATGCCATCTTTCCGAGCTCTTCCCTGATCCCGGCGAACGATCCCACGCTTCTGTTCACCACCGCCGGCATGGTGCAGTTCAAGCCGTTCTTCGCCTGGACGGTCACGCCGCCCCATCTCAGGATCGCCACGGTCCAGAAAAGCCTGCGGGCTGGCGGCAAGGGCTCTGATTTGGAGAACGTGGGACGGACGAGCCGCCATCACACCTTCTTCGAGATGCTGGGGAACTTCTCGTTCGGAGACTATTTCAAGAAAGAGGCGATCCGGTGGGCCTGGGAGTTCGTGACCGAGGTCATCAAGCTCCCCAAAGACCGCCTGTGGGCCTCCATCTACCAGGACGACGAGGAAAGCTTCGGCTTCTGGAGCAAAGACGTGGGTCTCCCCCAGGACCGCATCGTGCGGCTTGGGAAGAAAGACAACTTCTGGGGGCCCGCGGGTGACAGCGGTGCTTGCGGGCCTTGCAGCGAAATCTACGTGGATCTGGGACCCAAGTTCGCCACGGTGGGCTGGGACGCCGCGCCATGCACGAATCCGAACTGCCGGCCCGGGTGCGACTGCGATCGCTACCTGGAGTTCTGGAACCTCGTCTTCAACCAGTTCTTCCAGGAGCCCGACGGCACCCAGAAACCACTCCCCAAGACCGGCATCGACACCGGGATGGGGCTCGAGAGGCTCGCGATGATCGTCCAGGGCGTTGAGTCGGTCTACTACACCGATGGCTTTCTGCCGCTCCTTGCCGGCATATGGGAGCTAAAGAATCCTGAGTCGCCAGAGCCCCTTCCGAGCAAGGTGCCTCGTCCTCAGCAAGTTGCTTTGAACGTGGTCGCCGACCACGTGAGGGCCCTCTGTTTCGCGGTGGCCGACGGTGCCGTCCCCTCCAACGAGGGTCGCGGATACGTCCTCAGACGAATCCTGAGGCGGGCTGTCCGATTCGCCAAGCACCTCGGTCTCGACCGACCGTTCATGTACCTCCTCGCCCCGCGAGTGGTGAATCAGTACGGGGATGCCTACCCGGAACTCAAGAGCCGGCGGGAGCACATCGTCACCACGATCAAGGTGGAGGAGGAGAACTTCCACAACACCCTGCGAAGGGGAATGGAGCTGCTCCTCGAATTCATGGACGACCTCCGGGCGACCAAGGCTACGGTACTTCCAGGCAACCGGGCGTTCTTCCTTGCCGACACCCACGGTTTCCCGGTGGATCTGACCCGGGAGATGCTGGAGGAAAAGGGGTTCACCCTGGATGATCGGCAGTTCGAGAAACACATGGAGAAACAGAAAGACACCTCCAAGAAGACCTCACGATTCGGTACGGCAGGCAGTCCGGAGCACGGTCTCGATCTCGAGCTCGTCCGCAAGTTCGCGGGTCCGTTCGTCGGGTATCATCATGACCCGATCCAGCACGTGTTCGAGACCGAATCCCGGATGGCAATGCTGACCAAGCCCGACGACGAAGGGGAGATCCGGTTCGCGCTGGACCCGACACCTTTCTACGCCGAAAGCGGTGGTCAGACGGCCGACCAAGGCAAGGTGGAGGGGCAAGGGTTCGAAATCGAGGTCCTCGATTGCCGAAAAGTGGGCGACCTGTCGATCCATCTCGGCCGGGTCATCAAGGGCCGCGAGATCGTCACGAAGACAGCCTCTCCTCTTCCGGTGAAAGCGATCGTCGACCGAGGCCATCGGATGCGGTCGGCTCGTCACCACACAGCGACCCACCTCCTCCAGGCCAGTCTCCGAAAGACCCTCGGATCCCACATCCATCAGGCCGGTTCTCTGGTAACGCCGGAGCGGTTCCGATTCGATTTCTCCCACCCACAGGCTCTTGGGGAAGACGTGCTGCGGGCCGTGGAAGAGGACGTCAACGAGAGGATCCTGGAGAATCGACCGGTATCGATCCGGGAAATGGGCTTCAAGGAAGCGATCGCAGCCGGAGCTCTGGCCTTCTTCGGCGACAAGTACGGCGACAGAGTGAGAGTCGTGAAGATTGAAGGCTGCTCGACGGAGCTCTGCGGTGGCACCCACGTGGCCTCCACCGGAGAGATCGGCCTGTTTTCGATCACCGGGGAATCATCCGTGGCAGCGGGGACGCGAAGGATCGAAGTCGTGTGCGGGACCGAAGCCCGCGCGCACCTGCTCCGGTCGGTCGACGAGCTCTCCGAGATCTCTCGCACGCTGAAGGTACCGGCCGGTTTGGTCGCCCGCAAGATCGAGTCGCTTCTCGAGAGGGAAAAAGAACTGTCCCGTAGACTCAAAGCCCTTCAGGACAAGCTCACCGCGGGTTCGACAGCCTCGGCCGCTCCGGAGATCGTGAAGATCGACGGGGTGAGTCTGGTGTGCAAGGACCTGGGTGACGTCGACATGGATGGCTGCCGATCCGGCGCTGATCGCCTCCTGGAGGGGCTGGGGTCAGGGGTCGTCGTGGTGGGGAGCCGCATCGGTGAAAAGGCCTGCCTGGTCGCGAAGCTCTCCCGCGACCTCGCCGGTAAAAAGCTCAAGGCCGGTGACATCGTGAAGAGGATCGCGGTCTTCGTGGGCGGATCAGGGGGCGGCCGACCCGACATGGCCCAGGCCGGAGGCAACGAACCCGGGAAACTGACAGAGGCTCTCGGCAAGGTTCCAGAGGTGGTACGGAGCCTCCTGGAACCGGCCAGCTAGCACGGATAAGGCAACAAGTTCGCAAAGCCTCCGTGAGGACCGTTCGAGCAAAGGCGAGCTTGTTTTCCGAAAGGCCCTAGTGGATCATGCGCTATCTGGGCGTGGACCCGGGCGACCGGAGGACGGGACTCGCGATCTCGGACCCCGAGGGGAGATATGCCCTTCCCCATTCGGTTCTGGTCCACGACTCTTCCGCCGAGCAGATCCGGCTGGTGGAGGAGGTCGTTCGTCAGGCCGGAGTCGAAGTCGTCGTGGTCGGAAGACCCACGAACATGTCGGGCCATCCTGGACCTTCGGAGAAGAAAGCGCTCAAGTTCGCCGGACGACTTTCGAGCCGTTCGATCCGGGTCGTGCTCTGGGACGAGCGGCTCACCACCCATCAGGCGAAAGAGCTTCTTAGAGAGGCGGGTCATGAAGAGAAAACAGCGCGTTCAAAGGTCGATTCCGTGGCCGCCACTCTCATTCTTCAGAGTTATCTCGACCACATCAACGCGCAGAATCGCTAATTCCTATCCTATTTTTGTTCGATAATTCAAGAAGAGGAGTCAGAGATGAAGATTTTTGTCGATACCGCGAACGTGAACGAGATCCGGGAAGCCGCAAGCTGGGGAATCATCGAGGGGGTCACCACGAACCCCTCGCTGCTGGCCAAGGAAGGCCGGGACTTCAAGGAAGTCATCCAGGAGATCTCTTCGATCGTGAAGGGCCCCATCTCCGCGGAATGTGTGACCATGAAGGCCGAGGAGATGCTCAAGGAAGGGAGAACCTTCTCCGCCTGGGGGGAACACGTCGTCGTGAAGGTCCCGATGTGCCGTGAGGGGTTGAAGGCGGTTCACATGATGTCCCAGGAAGGCATCCGGACCAACGTCACCCTGATCTTCTCTCCGAATCAGGCTTTGCTGGCCGCCCGAGCGGGCGCAACGTTCGTGAGTCCCTTTGTGGGAAGACTGGACGACATCAGCCAGTTCGGGGTGGACTGCATCGCGGACATCGTCCAGATCTTCGACAACTACGACATTGAGACCGAGGTCATCGCGGCCAGCATCCGCCACCCGCTGCACTGTATCGATGCGGCAAAGGCCGGGGCACACATCGCCACCGTGCCGTTCAAGGTGTTGGAACTCATGATCGAACACCCGCTCACAGACAAAGGGATCACGAAATTCCTCGCGGACTGGAAGTCGCTCCAGGAGAATCCAAAAAAGAAGTGAGGTTTCGTCGGGAAGCGATCATGCTCCCGGAGGGAGGTCTAAAAGAACCGATTCGAGTCGGCCCGATCGCCTGACATGGACGATCGGACAGAGCGCCTGCCTGGCAGGCGCTTGTTCTCGCTAGAGAAGGGATCACCTCGTTTTTTTGTGCAACCGACCCAAACGGACCACCCAAAATCATGCAACCTATTTCGGATCCGGACGTAGTCGGATCTGGGAGGTGCAGAGCAAAAGGTGGCATCCGCGAGGGCCTCTAGACCAGGTCTTTCGTGGACAACGACGATTACAGGGTCATCAAGCTCTGCCTGAAAGGCAAGACAGAAGCCTTTGCCGAGTTGGTCGAGAAGTACGGGCGAAGGGTCTATAACCTTGCCTTTCGACTGACGGGCAACGCGGAGAAATCGAAGGACATTGCCCAAGAGGCGTTCATCAAGGTGTACCGCAGCTTGGACAAATATGATCCGAAGTACAAATTCTCCTCGTGGCTTCTGAAGACGGTGAGCAACCTGTGCATCGACTATCACCGAACGAAACCGGATTCGACGGCATCGCTCGAAGTCATTCTCGCTAGCAAAGCCGAGTCAACGATTCTCTCCGATCTTGCCGTGAGGCAACAGGGGATGGACGGTGGCCTGGAGGCGAAGCTTGAGGCTAAAGAGCTGGGGAAGGTCATACGTGAAGGGATCGATCTCCTGCCGATCGACTACAAGGCGGTGATGGTCATGAGGCACCTGCAGAACTTTTCTTATCGGGAGATTTCTCAGGTCCTCAGTCAGCCCATAGGGACCATCAAGGCCAGGATCCACAGAGCGCGAAAGCTGCTCAAAGGATACCTGGAGAGCTGGTTGGTCGAAGGTCGGTAGGTGCCGAGGTGACAGTCTATGTCCTGCGAGAAGTATCGGGATCTCTTCGACTCCGTTTTTGATGGAGAGATCAAGGAATCCCGCAAAGAGAAACTCTTCGCGCATCTCGATGCCTGTCCAGAGTGCAACTTGCAGTTCAAGTTGTACGAAAAGATGATCTCGGGCGTGGAGGAGCTGGACGAGTTGGAGACTCCCCCCGACCTGACGGCGGGCGTGATGAAAGAGATCACTGCCCAGCCGCCCCCCTGGAAAGAATCCGGACCGCTTCCCGGCTGGTTTCCTGGCTCCTGGGCCTGGACGATGACGTTCGCGGTTGTCTTGCTCGTCACCCTCGTCACCTTTGTCGAGTGGGACAACAAGCCGCTTGTCGTCGCAGAGCCGGATCAGGTGAATCCGAAGACGTGGTCTCCGGAGGAAGCGCTGATCCTCGGAAGAGATCCCGCCCGTGACGACCTCGTGGCAAAGGTCGAACCTCCGACCGCCAGCAACCCTGTCGCCGAGCTTGGAATTCTTCTGGTCGCGCATCAGGGTGAGGTGGAGGTCTACGATCAGGGGACCTCTCAGTGGAAACCGGTTCAGGAGCAAGCGTATCTGAGCTTTGGAGACCGCATCCACACCGGAGAGTCCGGAGTTGCGAGCCTCGAATACCAGCGAGAAAAAGTGTCTCTGCGAGTGAAACCAGGGAGTTTTTTCCAGGTGCTCGACCGACAGACCCTGAGGGTCTACGCCGGGAACGCCTGGGTGAACGTGAAACGCAAGGGCACGATCTTCCGGACAGAGACCCCCAACGCCATCGCGTCGGTTCGCGGCACCAAGTATTCGGTGGAAGTCACCCCCATGGCTGACGTCTATCGTGGTGTGGGTCTCAAGAGCTATGCCGAATTCGTCAACAAGACCGACACCCCCGTCCCCACGGCGGATCTTGGGCTCTACAGCACGCGGCTCGGACTGAACATCATGAAGGCTGTCTCCGGATTCGACGTGGTCGACCGGCTGGAGTCGGAAATCAAGGTCTTCGAGAGCGCGGTCCAGATCATTGCCAAGGACTCGGCCGGGCACGAAAGGGCAAGCCTCGAGCTGGAAGAAGGGTTCGGGTCCAAGGTCCTCCTCGCCACGATCGAAAAACCGCGCGCCTTGACTGAGAACGACTTTCTGGCCTGGTCCAGCGTGATGCCGCTCGATCAAGACCTGCTGCTTCGCTCCCGGACCAAGGTCGACCCATTGGCTGGCACCGCAGGGTCCACCCCAAAGATCCCTGCCGCGGCAACCGAGTCATCCGGACCGGTCAGCGAAAGCGACCACCCGGCTCCGGAATTCGACGACGTTCGCAAGAGATGATCGACCGAACCTTAAAGACAATACCCATGAATTAACGGCGTTCATCGTCCTTTCCTTGCGGGTTACCTCGGAACTGGGGCTCTGCCCCAGACCCCGTCCTCGAGCCGAGCCCCCCACCTGGCATCATGGTGCCAAGGGTGGTGGGGGACCCCCAGAGCTCGTCTCGACCGGTCACTTCGCTCCCTGGAAGCCTCCCGGCTTGGTCGTTGCTGATGCCTTAATTCGGCATTGGTATCATGAGCCTCCGCCAAACGTGGAAAAACTGGGGCGGGCGTCCTTGGATCCGATCTTGAGCAGAGTCATCGAGACCGTTTGGAGGACAGGCATGATCTGTTTTGTGTCGAACAAGAGACCTTGATCGTCCTTGTTTTTTCCAAGGAAGACCACGAAGGCGTTCCTGTCCTGAACGACCACTGGAACCGTACAAGAGAGCTCGAATGCTCCAGAGTTGAACTTTTCGAGGGCCGCCAGGAGGTTCAGATCCTTCTTCGCGTCCTCCACCGATCCAATCTCTTTGTGCTCCACGGCCCACCTCACGAATGGGTTGTCTCTGAACTCCGACATACGCAGACTTGTCTCAGCGGGTTTCCCGCCAAGCCCCCAGTGACCGCGTAGACGGATCTCGCGCCCCTCCGATTCGATCTCGAAAACAAGTCCGTGAGGAATCTTGTACCAACCGAAGAAGAGACTCTCGAAGAGCTTCGGGATTTCACGTTTGAACCTTACGGAGAAGAGCTCGACGTAGAAACGTTTGAGCATCTCGAAATGGAGCCTCTTGTTCTCGTGGGTGATTTCCTCCGCTTTCTTGTCCACCGACCCCTTGGCCTCGTCCTGTTGCTTCTTGATCTTCTCGACCAACTCGACGTGTTCCTTCTGGTGTTTCCTCATGGCTCGATGTTCCATGTCTCGGCGGACCGAGACATTCTCGAGCTTTGTTGCTGCCAAAAAGTCGAAGATGATCAGAAGAAGGCCCGTGGAAATGAGGACTGGCGGAATCTGGGTCAACTTCACGCTACTAGACTCACCGAAGTAGCAGACCATTTCCGACGCAAAGCACAACACGAGTCCCGCGAGGATGGCCGTGAAGGTCATGTGTTTGGATACGACGCAGAGGCTCAAGAGAAGGATCCACATGGGAACCAGCTTGAAACCGACATCGCGACAGTCGAGGACGACCGCCAGGATCCAGTTCAGCAGGATCGCGAAGCCAAGGACTGCGATGAGATAGTCCTGCCAACATCGCTCGGTTTCCGGGATTGGTGTGGGGTCAATCATGTCCTGGAGGCTCCTTCGACAAGTCTCGCCGGCACTACTGCATCGCGGTCTTTAGCTGGTCGGTCACCCCGGATACGATCAATGCCATGATGTCCACCAGCTCACGGTCTTCCGGAAGCAGATCGTTTCCCTTGGGAACTCCCAGATTGCAGATTGCGACGACCTCTCCTTCCGAAAGGATCGGAAAGATGTATCGACTGATGACACCCGGCAGAAACGTCGCGGGCGTTGGCGAGTCAACCGACCGTCCAGTCGAGAGGATCTGAGAAATCACCGGGTTGTCAGCGGGTACTCTGGTGTTTTCAAGCGTCTCGTAGTTGGGGTGCAGTGCGCGCACGATCGCCGCTTCTTGGCTCTCCGTGTGAATGACGAGAAGGAGGCATTCGTCGATCCCGAGGAGTTTTGTCAGATTATGGAACATCACGTTTAAAGCCTCACGCGCGGACGTCGACTGCAGGATCTCCCGTGCAAAAGCGTTGAGAAACGCGATTCGTGAGGAGAGTCGAACCTGCTCCTTCCTGTCCTTGGCGGAACGATCGATGACCTCCTTCTGTTGAATCGTCTCTGATCGCTTTCGAAGATCGGTGAGCTTATCCTCGATGAGCTTGTTCTGAGCAGCCAACTGGCTCGTTTCCCTTTCGAGAATCCAGGGGAGAAGGTTGGGAAGCAGCGAGAGACCCGCAAAGAAGAGACCGATGAGGGGAAGCTCCACGGCCATCTGGATGAAAGTCATCTTGTTGTTGTCCGGAAACAAGCCCCAAACCATCCCGATCAGAATCAGCATGGACACGGAAAGGTAAAGCCCCTGACGAGCGCTCGACATGACGGAGACAAAGAATATAGCCCCGGTTCCCAAGCCGAAGCTCACCGAGCGAAATGGGACCATGCCATCCTTGGTCAAACTCACGACCGCGAAAAGGTAGGTCAAACAAGAAAGCCCCACAGCCACAGCGAGTGTCACGAAGAAATCGAACGTGAGCTCGGTTCTACGAAAGCGAGCGACGAAACCGTTTTCCAACGATCGCCTCCTTGCTACCTATCCGCGGTCGGGCCTAGATCCAACGACGGAATCTGCAGGATCAGACGCTGAAAGCTCTGGTGGACAGAGCATTCGAGGATTCCCTCCTCCGACCCTTGGGCCACTCGGTAGGACTCCGAACCACCCGGACGAATCATTGAGGATGAGACCTTTCCTGCTTTGACGAGATTGTCTAGAACGTAGTCTTGAGGGATTGAGACCCTGCCCGATTCCTCCAGCCTGAAGTGCCCAAGGAGTTGCCGTTGTCTTACAAGACAGGCCGTGAGATCGGGAGACAAGGTCTGCTGGGCATACTGGAGGACGACCTCCAAGACGGTCAGTTCCCAATCGACTAACGGGGGGGTCACCTCCAGGCGAGTCGGGGGCAGCAGCCCCTCGTGGGCATTGCAGCGGAGCGAGCCATCCTGTCCCAGAGTGTAGATTCCCCGCACCGGACAGGCGCGCAATGTTGACTGACCGCCGAGTCGAAGCCTTTTGAGGAGATCGAAGACCGAGTCCTTGAGCTTGCCACGCAGACGAAACAGATCGCTTTCCTCTTGGAGGTGTTCGTGGGATTGGTACGACGCCAACCTCGAGATGCTCGTTTCTCTCGCGACGAGACGGTCCCACAGGGACTTCAGGCTCGTTTCCTGGCGCATTTCCGAAACCAACCTGGGCAGGAGTTGTTTCATCCTCTCCAGGCTTTCATAGCAAAGTCTCGAAGGGAACTCCGGCTTCCCGCGCAAAACGAACTCCGCGTAGCGGACTGGGTGGCGTCTGTCGAGGTTCTCTTTCATCCAGCCAGCCTGATCCTGCATCTGGTAGAGCTCATAGAGACTCGAATCCTCGTCGAGCGAGCGATCGAACTCCTGGGCTGAGGGGGTTAGAGTGCGTTTGACGTACGTAAGTGCGGAGCTCTCGTTATTCTGCGCGTAGAAACAGGTGGCTGTTTGGAACGCGAACCGGATGCTCTTGGTGAAGTGGTCGGAGAGCTTCTTGGTCACCTTGAGAGCTTCGGTGTAGTTTTTGTCATGAAACAGAAGTTGGCTCAGGAATGCGTGAGCATAGAGATTCTGCCCCTCCCGACCCTTGTCTTTCTCGAGGTAAGCGGTGAGCTCCTTGATGGCATCCTTGAGCCGTCCCTGTTTCCCGAAAAGGATCTTGGCCCTCGTGAAGGCCGCGAAATGCTGCTGATAGAGGTGATTCTCGGGCCAAGGAGATCCCCTGGATCCGTGGAGATGGCAACGGATTGACCGGGTCTTGGAAGCGAGCTCGTAATGGCCACCGTTGACCTCTTGGGGACAGGAGGGGGTGTATGTCAGAAAGCCTTTCTGCCGTAGAAGCTGAAAGTCGAGAGCGGGTGTCATGAACGCGTTTGCCGAACAGGTGGCATAGGCTTTTTGGACCACATCGAGAATCGCCATACACTCCTGGTAGGAGCGCTCTTTTTCGTAGACCTCCCGGTAGAAACGCTCGTCGAGCTTGGTCTCTCCTTGAGTTGATGAGCCAATAGAGGCTGCGGAGGGAACGACAGCCACCTGTGCCCTTTGAATCTCGTCCAGAAGCAATGCGAGCCCGGAGGCTATTGAACCGGCCTTGTCTGCGACCTCCAGGGTCTTCTTTGGGCCCATCCGGCCCAAGACCAAATCGAGGTCAGACACAGAAAACGAGTGGATGGGCTGGGGCATCCCCCGGACGGTCCTGTGTCTCATGTAGCGGAGGTCCAGGATCGATCGAAAGGCGTTTAGGAGCGCATCCTGAAGATTAGACAAGCCCAGAGTCAGATCGGCGAGAAGCGAGCGAGTCGTCTGATCGGCGAACGTCCCTTGCCTTGCCTGGTCGATGTATGATTCCCGCTTCTGCTGGGACAGTCCGGGCAACTTCTGCAGGACGTCGACGAGTTCGGTGGAGCCGTCATTCGCGACGGCTGCGCTGCCCGGGCTTGATCCGATCGCGGGTCTGTTCGGATCTGGATCCGTCCGGGAGGGCGTGGCGTTTGGATGTGCGGCCACCTGTTGGGGGGAGGCGTGTGCCGAAGGCGATCGAGAGCCTCCGGGGACCTCTTCTCCCTCGGTCAAGAGTTCGAAGGGAACCTGGTAGGAGTAGGTTCTGTTCTGGAGGCTGGTCAGCCTTAGCAACGCCCGTCCCCTTTCCGTGGAATCGGTCAGGTTTCGACGAGCCTTGAACACATATTCTTCACCTTCCAATCCCACTGTGCCGGAAGTCGTTTCTTCGATTTCCTCTGCTCCGAAGAACTCGATCTTGAGATGGCGCAGACAATCGAGATGAACCCCTACCAGCTCAAATCGGTGAATGACGTGGGATGGGTACTGCACGTAACCTTTGAGCAGCCTTGGATACGGAAGTCGCTCGAAGAGCTGGGCTGCCCCCAGTTCATCAGCCTGGGTCACCAGGAGGGTCAAGGGCGTATAGAGGCGATCGAACGTCAGTTCCAAGCGTTTGACGAACTCCCTCGCGCTCGATTCGACCCCGTCCTTTACGGTCGTGACGCCGAAGTGGACCGCGAGGAACGTGGAGAGGGTCGTCAATCCTACCAGTAGAGCCGCCAGAGCCCCTCGCTGGAGAGTCTCCAGATCGATGTCCGCGTACCGTTCTGTGGGTGGCTCGTTCATGGATCGCCGCTGAGGTCTTTGTCTGGCTTCCGATTCTGACCGGGATCTGTGGATGTGGGTTCCGTGTTCCGCCGAGCTGGATCCGCGATAGTGGGCGAGGTGCCGGTCTTCTTGAGGTTGGAGAACGCGGAGCGGCCTTTATTGGAAACACGACCGGGATCGTTTGATCTGGTGATGTTGTCGTCCGTGATCGGTGGGCCAGAAGGAAGCTTTGGAGCCTGCGGAAGTCCTTCTGGTGCAGCGGTTGGTCTTGACCGTCCTGGTGAGCGTGACAAAGGAGGGAGCGGAGAGGTGGACGGCAGAGAGTCCCCTCCGATTCGAGATTCCGTCCGAACGTGTGTCGGTGGCCGGACCAGCGCGGTCGCCGCGGCTGGAACGGTTGCTGATGTCGGCGGGCTTGCCGCGGCCGGAACGGTTGCTGCCGCCGGCGTGGTTGTCGTCTTGGACACGGCTGGTCCAGTTGCCGTGACCGACGTTGTTGTCAAGGCTGGCGTGGTCGTCACAGCGGCTGGGGACGCCTTGAAGCCGGATCGGACCTGTCGGGCCAGATCTCGACTCGACATGATCCGACCCTTCTCCTCGGAAGCCGTGCTTGCATCCCTGGTTGGGAGAGTATCCACGAGTTCGCGATGGATATCGGTCACCAGGAACATCTCCAGCGGCTCAGCCTTTCCCTGAACCCTCACTGGGACCTGCCATTCTCCCTCGATCATGTCCTTGACTTCTTCGTAGGTCGCCCGGGTGATTTGGATCCGTCCGGCTCCGGTCACACCCTCGAGACGGGCTGCCGTGTTCACTGCGTCACCGATGGCTGTATAGTTTTTGAGCGTCTCCGACCCGATCGATCCCACCATTGCCTCGCCTGTGTTGATCGCGATTCCGATCTCGACCGGCCGGCCCAGACGAGGAGCCCACTTGTCTTTGACCTCGATGAACGCCTCCCGCATGCACCAACTGGCCAGCACAGCCCGTCGGGCATCGTAAGGGGTGAAGGCCGGTGCGCCCCAGAGCGCCATGATCTCGTCGCCGATGTACTTGTCGAGCGTTCCATGGTGCTCGAAAATCAGTGGAGTGAGACGACCGAAAAAGTCGGCCAAAAGCGCTACCACGACGTGGGGAGGGTTAGCCTCGGAGAGGTTCGTGAAACCGCGCAGGTCGACGAACATCACGGTCATCTTCTGTCGTCGTGGTTCGACCAGGTCGGGACGGTCCATGATTTCCTGAACCACGGCCGGGGACACATAGGTCGCGAACTGCTTCCTTAGAGCCAGCTTAGCCCCTCGTTCCGCCTCCAGAGTTTCCCAATGGGAGATCGACATGGCGGACAGATCGGCTGTTGTCCTGAGAATCTGTCGTTCTTCATCGGTGAGTCGAGTTCGGCGGCACTGGCTGACATTGATCACGCCCTTGACCGTGTTGTTCTTCACATCAATGATCGGATAGGCATAGGCCACCGGAACTGGACTGTGTGTTGCGAGGGCCTGGAGAGTCGGATCTCGAGCAATGTCCTCGAAGAAGACACTCCTCCGCGTCGACACGACGTAGGCCAGGAGACCGGAGCCGTCCGATTCGAGAGGGATCGTGTGATGGGGACAGGTCGACAACGGAACGAGTTCTGATCCTTTGGCGGCCCGCTCCTCGGGAGAGTCGAGCGGCGAACTCTCCGTGTTGGAGTCGCTGGCGATTCGAAACGCCTGTGTCAGCTCCAGGTGGTCATTTTTCAATGCGTAGATCTCGCACGATGTCGCCTGAATCCCGTGCTTCAGGATCCCCCAGACTGCGGTGACGAGCTCGATCGGTTGGAGGTTCTGGGCAAGCTTCTGCATATAGAGGAACAGGCTGGAGTAGTGCTTCACGACTTCACGCCGTTCGTTCTCGGCCTGCTTGGCGATGCTGAAAGTCTCCTCGATTTTGCCCTCTCGCATGGTCCTGCCAGACGCCTCGTCCCTGTCACGCAGCTGGCGTTGGAGAGCGAAGAACGCGAGACGGCTGTCTACGAGAGAATCGGTGTGTTGGTTGATGAGAATCGTGGCAAAGGTCGTGACGACTCCTATGGAAAGCCAAAAGAGAATCGTGGGTCGAAAGGCCAGAAGAGGAATCGTCGTACCCGAAGCTCCCACTGAGATGGTGAACAGAATGACTCCGGTGAGGATGAACGCGAGCGCGGCCAGAATCGCGAGATGGGGACGGAACCTGGCGAAATGGAGCGAGGCCAGCAGGAAGTAGATGTAGAGGAGAGGGCCACAGTACCGGGCCGTTGGATCGAGAAAGTGGAGGACCAGAACCAGAGAGACCGTGAGTGTCAGAGCCGCCACCAGCTGAAAGAAGAATGAATCGGCGAAAGCCTCGAGTAGTTGTCTCACCGGGGCTTTCGGGGGCAGCTTTTGGATGATCCGATCGAGACTCTCGGGACGACGAAGCAGAGCTTCTTCTCGCAGACGTCGTTCCGCGAGCTTGGCTTCCTGAGATTCTGGGCGAACCTTATCCTGGCTGGTGGATGTCGTTGACAGGCCGTCGGTCGCGGACGCCGTGCGGCCTCTGAGTGGGCTAGCCATCTGCGACCGATCGCCGGAGGGAGTTCGGGGCCGTGCATCCGGAACCTGGGTGACCTCGGCGAGGTTCTTCTCTCGAGGGCCCGGCAACCCAACGCTGGTCTTGGAGGGGACTTTTCTGTCCATCAGCGTTGCCTTTTCGAGCTCTTCGTCAATGAATGAGCGGGACGAAGGAAAGAGAGCCGGGCAGTCCCGATGCTGTTCTGATCTTGAGTCTATCAAACTCCCTTTGAGCCATTCAAGACCGCAACGCCCAGGGGACGTTCCTTCGGGATCGAGGAGACATCGACAATAATGCGAGGAGTTGGTGTTGGAGCACGTCTCGTGGAGCCCTTTTTGTAGATTGTCCGTTGTCGTAGTTGAAATTCGGGGGAGGGCTACGATAAAATGTACCCCGAGCGAGCAACCGGGCGGTTAGCTCAGTGGGAGAGCACCTGCCTTACAAGCAGGGGGTCACAAGTTCAAGCCTTGTACCGCCCACCAAGATGGAGCCGGTCCGGTTGTGTTCATTGCAGGTGCGGGGACGTAGTTCAGTTGGTTAGAACGCCTGCCTGTCACGTAGGAGGTCGCGAGTTCGAGTCTCGTCGTCCCCGCCACACGCAAAGTCCATTTTTTTCCGGCGAACCTTGTTCGATCGTTAGTGATTGAAGCCACAGGGTGAGTTGGATTCGTTAAGGGTGCCGCGGTAGCTCAGTTGGTAGAGCAACGGACTGAAAATCCGTGTGTCCCCAGTTCGATTCTGGGCTGCGGCACCAGCTCAGGTCCTCTTCCAGAGCCGATCCCCAAGAAGATCACCTGTATCCGTGTTTTTCAGGATGTGTCTACTTTACGCCAGATTGACCTGGAACTTTCGCCAGCATTACGCCACCTTGTCGTGGCCGGGCTACGGTTCACCCCCTGAAAACCCCCTCCTCTAAAGATATTCCCGTAGATCACGCCCGCCTGAATCTTGCTGGAGTCGTCCGGAGCGTCGACATCGACGAGGATCACGTGTTCGTCGGGGAAGCGTTTCGTGATCTCGTCCCAGGTCAGCTTTTCGGCTATGGCCCAGGTCCGTCATCCTTCTCCGGGAGGTACTCCCGAATTCTCCCCGGCTGGACGATCCATAGCCGACCGGAGAGAGGGCTGTGGTCCAGGGCAGCCTTGAGGGTCAGAAGACCACGGGTCATGTCTCCTTCCGATGGCCGGTGAGGCAGCCGGATGACGGCGATCCCGGCATATCGGTCAGGGGGAAAGAGAAGTGGATTACCGAAATCCAGGTCGAGCGTGACGAGACCTCGACCTTCCGACCGGCAGATCTCGATCAGATCACGGTCGCTGCAGGAACAGAGGCCCTGGCTCACCACGGTCGCCACGTCATGGCCGGCGGCTCTCAGGAGGTCAGCTCCCCGGTCCCCCAGGTTCTCATCCAGCTTTAGCCGCATGTCTTAGCTTGCCAGGGGCAGGTCAACGTACCGCTCTCTGGACATCTCCGCACCGTAGGCGATGCAGGCCTGGATGTCTGCGGCTTCGAGCTGGGGGTACTCCCTCAGGAGTTCCTCGTGGGTCATTCCGCCGGCAAGGAGATCAAGGACGAGAGACACCCAGATGCGGTGACCCCGGATGCAGGGTTTGCCGAAACAGACGTTGGGATTGATCGAGATCCGGGCGAGCAGTTCCTCACGGGTCATCGCACGTCTCCTTCGTTGGATCTGGCGGAAGTATAGCATCCATGGCGATGTCTGGTCGTTCCCGACGAGGGGAAGAACGACGAGAGCACCACCAAAGAGGGGCTCTCGTTCTCTCCGGGACCAGAACGACCAGGCCTACACCGCCGTCTTCAGGGCCTTTCGGGGGCCACTTCAACGTTACAAGCCAGGCTCGTCATCTTGGGGGCATTCACTCCGACCCGGGCGGTCCTCTTGGCGACCTTGAAGCTCCTGAAGACGGTCAGGGTCACGTCATCGCCCTGCTTGAGGACTTTCCGGACGGTGGTCGTGAAGCTGTCGATGAAGGTGACGACCATGGTCCTGCACTACCACCAGCCCAACGCTTTCGACGAGCCCCGGCGATCAGGGCCAGCTTCTCCTGGCGGGAGAGCCTCTTGATCTGGAGTTCCCGGCGGAGGGCGGGGAACTGGCCGCCCGGATCGACTGGGACCCAGTCTCCGTGGACGAAACCCACCGGACCCTCACCGTCAAGCGATCCGGCCACCCTCTCCCGGATCTTGGAACGGATCGGTGGCTGCGAGACGAGCGGTTCGCAAACAACGGTCATCCCTCTGGGTTTCGGATCGTTCGATGATCTTCGGGACGCGCTTGCGACATTCAAGAGGACTTGACGGTCTTCCTGTCGGTTCGGTAGCCACGCATTCAAATCACATATCGAGATGGTTTATTGATTTGAGACGTGGTATTTTCGGTTGTCGCTGGGCTTTTGACCTTGCTCCAAAGCGCTTTGTCGCACCCGTTCACGAGATCAACCTCCCCGTGAGGTTCCACACGGAGAACGATTCCATGCACTATCCCTGGTGGTACGTCCCACAGTTGACCGCCCCCATGCTGATCGCCGCCATCTCGGTGATCCACGTGCTGATTTCTCATTATGCGGTCGGCGGCGGACTATTTTTGGCCGTTGAAACAACCCACGCCTACCGAATCGGAAACCGCGATTATCTGGCCTACCTGAAACGACACGCCCGCTTTTTCGTACTGTTCACGATCGTGATGGGCGCCATCACAGGGGTCGGGATCTGGTGGACCATCGGTCTGGCGTCGCCACTGGCGACCCAGGTTCTGATCCGGACCTTCGTCTTTGGCTGGGCCATTGAGTACGTCTTCTTCCTCCTCGAGATCGTCTCGGCTTTTGTCTTCTACTACTACTGGGATCGCCTGCCGCAAAAGGTCCACCTCGCGGCGGTCTGGATCTATGGACTGTCAGCGTGGGCAAGTCTCGTGATCATCGCGGCGATCACGGCTTTCATGCTCGATCCAGGAACTTGGCCCGTCAACCACTGCTTCTGGGCTGCCCTCCTGAATCGACAGTCTTTGCCGCAAATCATCGCGAGGACCGGTGGGGCGCTGCTTCTTGGCTCACTTTACGTTTACCTGCACGCCGCGATCACAGTCCGGGACCAGAAGCTCCACGGGCTCATCGAATCGCGCGCGACGCGTCCGGCATTGGCCGGTGCCGTCATGATCGCCGCGGGTGGAGCACTCTGGTTCCTGAACCTTCCGGCCTCGGCTCAGGCGGCTCTGCTCGCGGCTCCGGTCCTGAACGTGTTCATGGGCCTCCTCTTCGCAGTGACCGGGATCGTGTGCTTCCTGCTGATTCTCGGCCCCTGCCTGAATCCCGGTTGGACCTCCGGACCGGGTTTCGCGGTCTCCCTGCTCTTCTTCGGCATCATCGGCTTTTCGACGAGCGAATTCATTCGAGAGGCGGTCCGAAAACCATACATCCTCTACAACGTCGTCCTCGGCAATCAGATCTTTCCGGACGAGGTCGCCCGATTCCGAGAAAAGGGATACCTCCAGAGCGGCATCTGGACCCGGGCCTTTGTTGCGAAACACCATCCGGACGCTATCGTTAACGGCCGCATCGATACGAAAAGGCTTCTGGTGCTTCCACGGGAGAAGCGGGTGGAGCTGGGCGGCGTGATCTTTCAGCACCACTGCAACGACTGCCATGCGATCCGTCTGGGATATGCACCGGTGGGTCCCCTCGTTCAAGGTTGGTCGCCGCAGATGATTCGCTCGTTGGTGAACGACTTGGAGCACACCCGATTCACGATGCCACCCTGGTCAGGAAATGGCGATGAGGCGGAGCTTTTGACGGACTATCTCACCTCCATCGCCTTGGACCGACCCGCTGGAATGCTCCCGGAGAGGATACGGAAATGACCCCAAGGACTCGTCAGGAAACAGAATCGAATATGGAGAGACTCTGATGGATCCAAGGACACTTATTGATACGAACTTCTCAATCGGATTGCCGGCCCCCATCTGGTTCATCGAGCTGTTCAAAGCGCTCGGATTCACCTTGCACGAAGTGCCGATGAATCTCTGGTACGCCGGCATCCTGCTCGCCATGCTGCTCCACGTCTTTGGAAGCGAACACGGACGACGTTTTTCCGCCCGACTGATGGCTCAAATGCCGATCATCATCGCGCTGGGCGTCAACTTCGGAATCGTGCCGCTCCTGTTCATCCAGGTGGGTTTCGCGCCTCTCTTCTATCCGGCCACCATCCTCATGTCGTGGTTCTGGATCGCGGTCATCGGCCTGATGATCCCTGCCTACTACGGAGTCTATCTCTACGCCTTCGGTCTGGTCGAGGGGCCTTCCATGGCCGTCTGGAAGCGAACCGCCGGCTGGATCTCCGCGCTGTTCTTCCTTGCGATGGGCTTCCTCTTCGCAAACGCCCTGAGCCTGATGGAGAACGTCGGTGGATGGATGGAACTCTGGGCTGGACACAGTGTCCATGGCGCCGCCTTGGGGACCGCGTTAAACGTGGCCGATCCGAGGCTTTGGCCCCGCTGGCTTCTGATGTTCGGCCTGGCTTTGACCACCACGGGGGCCTGGCTCGCGTTGGATTCGTCCTGGTTTGCGCGATGCGAGTCTCTCGAGTACCGCGTTTGGGCCAAGCGCTTCGCCTGGAGGGTTTACACGGTCGGAGTCGCGTGGTTTCTGCTCGCCGGCTCCTGGTATGTTTTCGGTACCTGGTCAGAAGAGCTCAAGCAGGAGATGTTCGGCCGTTCGTGGATCGCGCTGACCGGACTGACCATTATGGCTCCGCTAGGGCCGTGGTTCCTTCTCTTGGCCGCCAGCCGACAGGAGGGCGAGATCAGCCAAACCCGGGCCGCATTCATCGGGCTGGCACAGTTCGCCGTGCTCGGGCTCAACGCGGTCAGCCGACAGCTCGTGCAGCATCTTACGGTTCGTCCGTACTACGACCTCACTCTGCAACCGACCGCTGTGCAGTGGAGTCCGCTCGTGGTCTTCCTGATCACGTTCGTGCTCGGGCTCGCGGTGATCGGATGGCTGATCAGGGAGCTCGTGCGACTGCCGGCCGAGGGCAAGAGCGAGACAGCGTAGAGCCCTCACGGCCCGACGAAGTATCGCGCTGCGGTCCTGGCCATCCGAGCAAGAGGCTCGAAGTAGACGCCAAGCCCGAGGACCGGAAGAACCAGCATCCACAGGATCGACCGGTAGTGATGAGAGATGGAGAATGCCGTACCCGCTGGGGCTTCGGTGAAGAACATCGCCTTTAGTATACGCATGTAATAGAAGAGCGAGACGACGCTGTTTAGGAGCCCCACGAGCGCGAGCCAGAACAGATTGTGCCGAACCACGGCCGCGAAGAGGTAGAACTTTCCGACGAATCCGGCCAGCGGTGGAAGGCCGACGAGAGAGAACAGGAAGATCGCCATCGAAACGCCCATGAACGGGGCAAGCCTTCCCAGTCCGGCGTATTCCTCGATCTCCTCCTTCCCGAGGTGGTCATGGATCGCGATGGCCACGACAAAGGCTCCCAGGTTCGCGAACAGATAGACGGTCAGGTAGAACAACACCGCAAAAACCCCGTCCGCCTCGACTCCTCCGGTTTCGCCTCGGTACAGCAACACAGACACTCCCATCAGAAGATAGCCGGCGTTGGCGATCCCGGAGTAAGCCAAGAGACGCTTGACGTTCGTCTGGTTGAGAGCAGCGAAGTTCCCGAGGGTCATCGTCACAACGCTCGTGATGGCCAGGATGTTCGTCAGAAGCGAAAAATCGAGCTGCACGCTCCCACCGGTATGGTTGACGATCACTCCGGAGAGAGTCAGGGCAAAGCAGTACACGAATCGGATGAGGGCCGAAAACCCGGCCGTCTTCACGAGGACGGAGAAAAGCGCTGTCACCGGCATCGGTGAGCCTTCATAGACGTCGGGTGCCCAGAAATGGAATGGAAACGCGGCAATCTTGTAGAGAAGACCCACCAGCACCATGAAGAACGGTATCGGCAGGAGCTTCATCGTGACCGGGACGATCGTGGCCTTTGTTCCGACCATGCCTGGAAAATACGCATCGGCGAATTGGCTCGCCAAGTTGTTGAACACGTCAGGCAGGTACGTGGTTCCGGACATGCCGTAGAAAAACGACAGCCCATAAAGGAGGACTCCGGACGAGGCCGCTCCATAGAGAACGTACTTGTACCCCGCCTCGGAAGAGCGAAGGCTCCCCTTCATGTGACCGGCCAGGATATAGGACGAGACTCCCACCATCTCGAACGAGAGGTAGAACATCAGGATGTCGTTGGCCGAAGCCAAGAACATACCGCCCAGGAGAAGACCCAAGAGATAGGAGTAATACTCCGATCGGCGCGGGGTCACGACCTCCGGGGTTTGGTACGAAAAAAGCACGGCAATGAAGGCCGTGGCCAATAGAAGGATCTTCACGAACTGGCTGAATGGGTCGATCGAAAGGGTCTTGTAGAAGATCTCTCTCTGGTTCTGGGGACACACGACGCAGGCCTTGAACGACAGAAGCACGACCGCGAGCGCCACTGCAATGCCGGTCAAGGCCAGAGTGTCGGAACTCCGTACTTCGTTGTACTCCTCGTCTCCGCCGAACAGAAGTTCCGAGAGCAAAACACACAGAAGAGTGGCCGCGATGAGGAGTTCCGGCAGGATTTCCCGGAGATTCAACAGGACGTCCTTCATCGCCACTACACCGCCTTCGTAACGATATCCTTGAGGAGGAGGATCGATTTGTTCATCAGGTCGAGCATGGGGGCGGGCCACACGCCCAGAAACACGATGATCACGGCCAGCGGGACCAGACAGGCGAGCTCCCTCGTGGATATCTCCTCAAGGTCTCGATACTTCGGATTGAGCGGTCCCAAGAAGACTCTCTGGAGCGTCCACAAGACGTAGGATGCCGTGATCAGGATGCCCGGGATCGCCATGATCGTCACCCATTTGACCCAGTGAGGGCAGAAGAGAACAGCCTGGGTCGCGGGGTTGATGACCGTTCCGCACGGCCCGGAACCGCTCAACGGATTGAAGCCGCCTAAGAAGACCATGGCCTCGCTGATGAAGCTCGACAGTCCCGGAAGACCCAGAGCGGCAAAGAATGCGAGGCTCGCCACGCCAGCGTAGATCGGCGTGACTGAGGCCAGACCGCCGAATCCGTTGATCTCTCGATGGTGGGCGCGATCGTAGATCACACCGACCAAGAGGAAGAGCATGGCCGTGACTGTCCCGTGGTTGAACATCTGCAGGGCGGCTCCGTTGAACCCGAGGTCATTGAAGCTGACCATCCCTAGGAGCACGATGCCCATATGAGAGATCGAGGAGTACGCCACCAGTTTCTTGAGATCGGTCTGGGCCATGGCGCACATGGCCCCGTAGATGATGTTGATCCAGGCCAGGATCGACACCCACCAATACGACCCAAGGGCCTCGGTCGGGCAGAGCGGATAGCTGATCCGAAGCATTCCGTACGTCCCCATCTTCAGGAGGACACCGGCCAGCATCACGCTAACGGCCGTAGGAGCTTCAACATGGGCGTCCGGAAGCCACGTGTGAAACGGGAAGATGGGAACCTTGATCGCGAACGCGATGAAAAACGCCATGAAACAGCAGAATCTGAGCGTGGCGTTGGCGCCCGGGAACTTGTGAGCCATCTCCGGGATCGAGAACGTCTCACCGCACTGGTAGTAGCAGGCTAGGATTCCAAGGAGCAGGAGCACGGAACCCAGGAACGTGTACAAGAAGAACTTGATCGCCGCGTACTCTTTGCGAGGCCCTCCCCAGATCCCGATCAAGAAGTACATGGGAAGGAGCATCAATTCCCAGAACACGAAGAAGAGAAAGAAATCGAGCGCGCAGAACGTTCCCATGATGCCCGTCTCGAGCACCAGAAAGAGGGCGAAGTACCCTTTGACCGCCTTCTTGATGTTCCAGGATGCGATCACGCAGATGAACGAGAGCAACGCCGAGAGGAAGACCAGGGGAAAAGAAAGCCCGTCAACGCCCAGGTAGTACTGGATGCGGTAGGGTTTGATCCAATCCACGCGTTCGACGAACTGCATGATCTTGCCCAGATCGGCCGGTCCGGTCCCTCCCAGGGTCCGATCGAAGACGGTCAGCATCCAGAGAGTGATCGCCAGCGGCACAAATGCGGCGCAGGCGGCAACCGTCTTGATGATCTTCTTCTCCGCATTGGGGATCAGTAAGATCATCAACGCCCCCAGGAGCGGGAAGAACGTGAGCGCCGTCAGCGCGTGACTGGTGTTCTCTGCCATGACCTTTCTTGTCTCCTTGCAAACGCCAAGCCCGACCGGAAGATCTCGAGTCGGGTCTCAATTCGTCACTACAAATTGCCTCCAGCCAAGAACTGAAGCAGAACGAGCGCCAGGACCACGACCCAGAAGCTGTGCACCAGATAGCCTTGGACCAACCCTGTCTGGAACGTGCGCATTCGATCACCGACGGCCAGGGCCATGTTGGCGATCCAGTTCACCAGGCCGTCCACTCCGAACAGATCGAGCTTGCCGACAAAGGCCGTAAGATCACGGAATGCGTGGGCACATCCGTTCACGATCCGGTCGATGATGTTCTGATCGAACCACTTCACGCACTCGTTCACGAGCAGGAGCGTGTCGATGAACACGAGCCGGTAGAACTCATCCACGTAGTACTTGTTCTCCAGCAATGAATGAAGGAAACGAAGCGGCCGGCCGAGTGCCGGCATTATCGTCTCGATACTCTCGAGTGTGATCGTCCGGGTCAAGAAGCACGGTATGGAAAGCAGGAAACCGATCAACACGACCGTAATCGCCAGTATCCCGGGAGTGTGGTCGGGCATCGACTCGGGCTTGCCGGCGTGGCCGGACCCTACACCTGCAGCCTCCCCTTCTGTTCTGCGTAATTCCGTGGCTCCCACCGGACCGGAATCCTCTTCAAGCCCGGCCCAACGCATGCCCAGCTTGTCCTTGTAGTGTTCCACGAGCGGAAGTCTGGGCCGCTCGACCAATCCGGGGTACCACATGCCCCACTGGAGACCTAGTCGCCAACTCGACACCTCGGAAGCAACCTTTTCACGGGAGTTGGCCTGGGCCCAGCATTGTTTGACCGAGGACTCCTGCCCCAGAAAACCTAGACCGGTGAACAATGCGAACACGGAAAGGAGGATGAGGGGCGCGGTCATGACGGCCGGCGATTCGTGAGCTCGGGCGTACTTCGCGGGAAACTTCGGCGTTCCGAAAAACGTCATCCAGATGAGCCGGAACGAGTAAAAGGCCGTGACCCCGGCAGCGATTAAAGCGAGCCAGAAGACTCCGTGCTGGAAGATCGAACAGAGGGTCCCTGCGATCCCGGAATAGAGCGGTGGCCTGTGTCCGAACTCGTAGGCGGCTTCCAGAATCGCGTCTTTGGAATAGAATCCGGAGGTTCCCGGGACTCCACAGATAGCCAAAGTTCCGATCAGCATCGCGGTGAATGTGATCGGAAGCTTTCTCCACAACCCCCCCATCTCCCGCATGTCCTGCGAATGAACAGCGTGGATGACACTCCCGGAACACAGGAAGAGCAGCGCCTTGAAAAACGCGTGGGTGGACAGGTGGAAGAGCCCTGCGGTGTAGCCGCCGATTCCCAGAGCGGTAATCATGTAGCCGAGCTGGCTCACGGTGGAGTAGGCCAGTACCCGCTTGATGTCGTTCTGGGCTATGGCGATCGTCCCCGCGAAAAAGGCCGTGATGAGACCGATCAGGGCGATCCCCATGAAGGCCTCGGGTGTGAAGATCGGATAGAGCCGACCGACCATGTAGACACCAGCGGCTACCATCGTAGCTGCGTGGATCAGAGCGGAGACCGGGGTGGGGCCTTCCATGGCGTCGGGCAGCCAGACGTGCAGAGGGAACTGGGCTGATTTCCCGATGGCTCCGCAGAAGACTGCGAGCCCGGCAACGGTCAGCTTGAGCGGGGAGATCGCGCCTGACTCGAGGAGGTGAGGTAGCTTCTCGAAGATCTCGGAAAAGACGAACGTTCCGGTCCACTGGTAGAGCGCCGCCATCCCCATGAAGAAACCGATGTCGCCGACTCGGTTGGTCAGGAACGCCTTCATGCTCGCGTCGGCCGCGCTCTTCTTCTCGTACCAGAAGCCGATCAACAGGTACGATGAAAGACCGACCAGTTCCCAGAAGACGTACAGGATCAGAAGGTTGTCGGTCACGACGAGCCCCAGCATCGAAAAACAGAAGATGGAGAGGAACCCGAAGAACCGTCCGTATCGCGGGTCGCCGGACATGTAGCCCATAGAGTAGAGATGGATGACGCCGCCAATGAAGGTCACGATGAAGAGCATCACGGCGGTGAGGCCGTCGATGTTCACACCGATCTTGATCGAGACCAGGCCGACTTTGATCCACTCGAATTGAGAGTGAACCGGTGCGGTTCCACGCAGAATCGAGAAGAAAATCCAGACGCCCAACACGCACGACAGGAAGATCGCCGACAGAGAAACCCAGTCCCCCTTTCTGGGAAGGAATCGGCCGACGAGCATTTGCGTTGTGAAGGCCACGAGCGGCAAGGCAACCAGCACGACAGCCGCTGTTGGAATGGAAAAGGGCTGGAGCCATTCCACCAGAGAGACTCCGACGGCCAGGGCTGCTATGATGGAGATGGCTAGCAGGAAGTGCCAAAACAACGAGGGCGCGCTCTCACCGTGAGAGTCGCCGATCCGGGGCTGATCGTGGTCGTCGTGCATGCTCTCAACCCTTCAATGCGTGGACCTCGTCCACGTCGACCTTCTCCTGGTACTGATAGAGGCTCAGGAGAATGGCAAGAAAAATGGCCGTTTCCGAAGCCGCCAGGACGATGACGAAGATGGCGAAACAATGGCCATGGTAAAACGTCTTGGGATAGAGAAACGTCCCGAACGATACGAGATTCAGATTCGCCGCGTTTAAGATGAGTTCGACTCCCATCAGAAGGGAGACCGAATTTTTTCGGCCGAGGACGCAGAAGAGGCCGCAGGCGAACATGAGGCCCGAGATGAGAAGGCAGTTGTTGAGTGAAGGAGCCAGGGTCGGCATCTAGTGGACCTCCTTCCGGGCGATCGAGGCAGCCCCGATCATGGCGACTAGGAGCAGAATCGAAGCCAGTTCGAAGGCGATCACGTAGGTCGTTAGGAGATGAACCCCGATGGGAGTCGTCGTATTGAACACATGGACCGGAACAGCGCCCAGTGGCGTGCGTCCGGAGACTGTGGGAGACTGAGCTTCAACGCCTTCTCGAGGCGATGAGCCTGCAACCTGGTCATTCGACTTCGATCCGGCGACCGTCATCCGCCACGGGGCTGGGAATGTCAACACCAAGGCGAGCATCAGGACGGAAAGGATCGCGGCAGACTTCCAGTGGGTGAAGGGGTTGGGAAGATGCTTTTCGGACAGACGGTTGGTGAGAAATACTCCGAAGATGAGGAGGACTAGAATCCCTCCGATGTAGAGGATCACCTGGACAGCAGCCAGGAAGTCCGCTCCTAGGATGGCGTAGAGCCCGGCTACCCCGAAGAAGCAGAAGAACAGGGCGAAAACCGAATGGATCAACCTGGGTGAAAACGCCACCACAAGGGCTGATCCACACGAGATGAGGCCGAAAATCCAGAAAAATACGTCGATCGCTTCCATCATTGTCTCTCTGTCGTTCGCATCCAGATCATTGCCGTGATGAGTCCGTCCCTAGAATTCAAACGTTCACGAGGTAGCCCGATCCGCCGCTACACAGGCTGGATCCGGCAAAACGTCGGCAGAAGGGACGTCCTTGGGTTTTGGCCCTCTGCCGAAGTGGAGAACCAAGTCTTCCTGGTTGTAGACCGAAATCTCGTACTCCCGGGTCATTACGAGTGACCTTTTCGAGTCGGGACAGGCTTCCACGCAGAGCTCGCACCACATACACTTGGACAGGTCGATATCGTACTGGGTGACCCAACGGTCCTTTCCCTTACCTTCGGTGGCCATGGTGATGCAGCCGACCGGACAGGCCCTGGCACACAGACTGCAGCCGCCGCATTTTTCTATGTCACAATGCAGGACCCCTCGGAATCGGGTAGGCAGCTTTGGCTTCTCCTCGGGATAAAACTGCGTGATGTTCTTCTCGACGAAAAGGTGTCGAATCGTTATGCCCATGCCCAAGAGACAGGTCTTGAGGCCCAGCCAGACGTCTCTTATGTATTGCAATATCTTCACCTCTCGCCCCTAGTGACGCCTCCTGTCACGGGAAGTACACGTGCCAGAAACCCACCAGGAGGAAGTTTGCAAATCCGATCGGGATCAGCACTTTCCAGCACAGATACATCAGCTGATCGATCCGTGGTCGCGGCAGCGTCCAACGCAGCCAAATCATCACGAAAACGTGTGCCAACGCCTTGAGGATGAACCAAGTGACACTCGGCAGGAAGTACAACAGCAGGGCCAACACCCCGATGATGGCCGCTTGGACGAAGATGAGCATCCATTCGCCCATGGGGATGTACCAACGGGTCCAAAGCCACGCCAGATATCCTATCAGAACTAGGACCATGCCCCAAAACACGAACGCGTCCGGGGTGTGAAAATTCATGCACTGGAGTGGAAGCCATCCTCCCCAGAAAAGAGTCGTGGAAAGCATGGACAGAATCAACATGTCCGCGTACTCGGCCAGCATGAAATAGGCCCAGCGAAGTCCGGAGTACTCGGTGTGAAAGCCCGCGACCAGCTCTGATTCCGCTTCCTGAAGATCGAAAGGTGTTCGGTTCGATTCCGCAAGAGCGGCGACGAAAAAACACGACGCCGCAATCAGAAGGAACGGCGGATACCGGAAGGCGAACCAGTGGGCCATGCCCCAGTTCGATACCTCCGGGTTCACGATCCAGCGCCCGGCCTCGCTCAACATCAGGTAGGGAGCTTGCGACAGTACGATCCTCTGAGTTGACAGCGACCCAATGAGCATGGTGACGACGATGAGGCACAGCCCAATGGGGATCTCGTAGCTGATCACGACCGCGACGCTCCGCATCGCGCCCAGAAGCGACCATTTGTTGTTGGAGCCCCAGCCAGCCATGACGACGCCCACGAGCACTCCGGTCCCAATCGACACGACATACAGGACCCCGATGTCCATATCAGCGACCGTGAAAGCCCAAGAAAAAGGCATGACAACGAACGTGGCAAAGGCTGAACACAGCACCACGCCCAAGGCGATGACATAGAGCGGTTTGTCGGCTGCGGCTGGGCAGAGATCCTCCTTGAGTGCGAGCTTCACTCCATCGACCAGAAGCTGGAGGATGCCGTGCCACCCCACTCGGAAAGGTCCTACCCGGTCCTGAATGTGGGCCGCAATTTTTCGCTCCAAATAGACCCCAGCCATGACGTAGGTCGCGACCCCAAGAAGTACGATCAGAGCCACGACGAGTAGCAGGATCGCGCCAAACAAATGGGAGTGGTTAGCGACGAATGGAACGTATGAAAAGAGCCAGTCGAAGTGTTCCTTCAGGCTTGGGATATGTTGAGAAGTCAGGGCCGGGTTCATCGGTCCACCTCGCCTAGGACGATGTCGATCGATCCCAGAATCGCAACCAAATCGGCGATCATGACGCCATGGGAGACCGCTGGCAAGATACTCACACTATGGAATGACGGCCCCCTAATGTGGAGTCGGGCTGGCTTGGTCGACCCATCGGAGACAATGTAGAAACCCAGCTCGCCTTTAGGATTCTCCGCAGCGAAGAATACATGGCCCTTCGGTGGTCGAAAGACGGCTGGGAGCTTGGTTTTGATTTCGCCTTCGGGTAGATCTTTCAAGCATTGCCGAACGATCCGAGCGGACTGACGCATCTCTTTGATCCGGCAGTCGTATCGATCCCAACAGTCCCCCAGAATTCCTTTCGTTCCATGGCCGACGATCACGTCGAACTGGAGGCGGTCGTAGATCGAGTAGGGCGCAACTCTTCGCAAATCACGCGGCACGCCCGAGGCTCGCAAATTTGGCCCGGTAAGGCCGTAGTCGAGCGCGAGTTTCGCCGAAAAAACCCCGACATTCGCGGTTCGTTTGATGAAAATGTAGTTCTCCGAGAGGAGGGTATCGATCTCGTCCAAAAAACTGTCGAACCCGGCCAACAGCTTTCCGCACTCTTCGCGAAACTCGTCGGGTAGATCCTTGGAGACGCCGCCAAACCGATAGTAGTTGTATGTGAGTCGCGCCCCGCATGTCTTCTCGAACAAATCCATGATCTTCTCGCGTTCATTGAACGCGTAGACCAAAGGGCTCCAGGCTCCCAGGTCGAGGCCGTATGTACCGATGGCAACCAAATGGCTCGCGATGCGGTTGAGCTCCCCCATGATCACCCGAATGTACTCGGCCCGTTCCGGAACCTTGATCCCGGCAAGCTTTTCGACAGCCATTGCCCAGGCCCAGTTGTTGTTCATCCCGGCCAGGTAGTCGAGCCGATCGGTGTAGGGCATGAACTGTGCGTACGTGACATTCTCCCCGATCTTTTCCTTGCACCGATGAAGATACCCGACGACCGGTTCGACGGACTCGATGAACTCACCGTCTGTCGTGACGATCAACCGAAGGACTCCGTGAGTCGAGGGATGCTGCGGTCCCATGTTGATCGTCATCCCGTCGGTCTTGAGCGGCGAGAACTCCAGGACCTGGTTGATGGACTGACTCATGTGAGATCGATCCCCCTGTACTCCGTGGGAAAGACATAGTCCTTGCGGAGCGGGTGGCCGACCCACCCCTCCTCGGTCAGAATCCTCTTCAAATCAGGATGTCCGCTGAACCGAATTCCCATGAGGTCGTAGCACTCTCGTTCCTGCCAATCCGCCGTGGGCCATATGTGGGCTACCGATGGAATGACGGGGTTTTCCACGGGCACACAGACCTTGAGAATCACACCGTGGCGCGTTCTACCGGTTTGAAGATCGACCGATTGAAGGTGATAAACCGCATTGAGAGTACCTTGCTCATCGAGCGAAGAAATCGAGACAAGGTAGTTGAACGCGAGCTCCGAATCGTTCTTGATGAATGCGGCCACGCGAGCCAATGCCTCGGGTTTGACCTGGGTGTAGGGATCGATCCGTTCCTCGACGAAATCGAGAATGAAACCTGGAAACTGACTCTTGAGCCGATCGTGGATCTCTTTCGGTGAAGGCATCTCGCTGAATTGACCTCTTGCTGCTTGCTTCCCGATGAGGACCTCTCACGGGATCGCGATCGTGAATGAATGAAAAATTCTCAGGCGGCCGGAGCCCCGGTAATGGTCGGCTGACTGCTCCCTTCATCCGTTTTCCGGCGCAATAGACGAGTTTCGAGAAGCTTCTTTTGCAGCTTCACGATTGCGTCGAAAAGCGCCTCGGGTCTCGGTGGACAACCTGGAACATAGACATCCACCGGGATGATTCGGTCGACTCCTTTGAGGACGTGGTATCCGTGCTGGTAATAAGGCCCCCCGTTGTTGGCGCAACTCCCCAGGGCGATTACGTACTTCGGCTCTGGCATCTGCTCGTAGAGCGTCTTGACCCTGGTGGCCATCTTGAGTGTGACTGTACCAGCTACAATCATCAAGTCGGCTTGACGTGGCGAAGCTCGGAAGACTTCCGCTCCGAAGCGAGCAATGTCGTATCGGGCTTGACCTGAGCACATCATTTCGATGGCGCAACAGGCGAGACCGAAGGTTACCGGCCAGAGCGAAGACCCTCGACAGTAGTTGATGACTCGATCGACCGTGGTGGTGAGGATGTTCTCGTCGAACCGGTTCTCTAAGATGGCCACAAACCAAACCTCCCACACGTAGATGCTCTCTGACCCGCCACTCCGTGGCGTTGTGGAGGGTCGGAGGTTGCCTCAATCCTCAGTGCTTCTCTTCATGGACTTCTAACGGATCGAATCCACTCGAGGAACCCGTATCGCCAAAGATAGGCGAAACCGATCAGAAGGATCGTGATGAAGAGAACCATCTCCAAGAAGGCGTGGTGGACGGTCAAGCCTTCCTTCTTGATGGCAGTTTCGAGCGTCGAATTGAGACCGACGATGATCGTTCGCTCAGTTCCGGTCACGAGAGACGTCGCGGTCGGTTTCGTCCAGACGGCTGAAGGAGTGGGCTTCAACCCACCAAGGACAGTCGCCCACGGATACATGAAAACGATCTCAATATCGAACAGCACGAAGACCAACGCTACGATGTAGAAACGAGCATTGAATCGGATCCAGGAGTCTCCGAAAGGTTCCTCGCCGCATTCGTATGTCTTGGACTTGAGGGCGTTCGGTTTCGAGGGACGTAAAAGACGCGTGAACAGAAGAGGGGTCAGGAAGAGTAGCCCCATGGCCATAAAAGCCATGGTCGCTCCCCAACCAAAGAGATATTGCGCGTGATCGGCTCCAGACACGGTTGTCTAGCTCGCTTCTCGTTCGGGGGAAGGAGCCCTCCTTTGGGCGCTCAGATTCTAGTCGGTGAGTCTTTTGGATGTAAAGAGAAAATGGGAGGGTTCCTGGCGCGTGTGCGCATATATTCCATATATTCAAGGAAAGCCGCTTGGAGACTGTTCCGATTTGACAGAAACCACGTGGTGGGCTACGCTCGATTCCGGAGAAGGCCAAATCGACGGTCGAGTCCATGAGCGAAAAAACGGTCCTCATCATCGATGACGAAGAGAACATTCTGAGCGTTTTGGAGCGGCTGATCAGGAGTTTGGGATCGGTCGCTTTGACAGCCGGTTCGTGTGCTGAGGCCCTTGAAACGCTGAGCAAGGGACCGGTGGATTTGATTCTTCTCGACATATGGCTTCCTGACGGAGATGGAGTGACATTTTTTCGGGAGCTCAGGGCGAATCGTCCTGACTTGCCCGTCATCTTCATGACCGGCCAGGGAAAGCTAGAAATGGCTATCGATGCGATGAGGCTCGGAGCTCGAGATTTTCTCCTCAAACCGTTCAACTTCGAAGCCCTTAGCCGGTCGATCCGGGCAGCCCTTACAGAACGGGTCGCGTTGGGACCCAATGTACCCGGGATCAAGAAGCTAATAGGAGAGTCTCCAGCCATCAGAGAGGTTTGGAATCAGGTCGACATCTTCGCCCCCACCGACATTACGATCCTTCTTCTCGGTGAAAGCGGAACGGGCAAAGAACTTTTTGCCAGGGCGATTCACGCCAAATCAAAACGATGTCGTGGTCCCTTTATCGAGCTCGACTGCGCTAGTATTCCAACAACGCTTATCGAGTCGGAACTCTTTGGCCATGAGAAAGGAGCTTTCACTGACGCTGAAACGGCACGGCCTGGAAAATTCGAACTGGCAAACGGTGGTACTCTCTTCTTAGACGAACTCGGAAACCTCTCGCCAGAGGTCCAAGCCAAACTGCTGAGAGTCGTTCAGGAAAGACGATTCCGTCGTCTCGGAGGAAGAGAACTTGTGACAGCCGACGTCCGCCTCGTGGGAGCCACGAATCTTGATCTGGAAGAGGCGGTCCGACGCGGTGCTTTCCGGAGAGACCTCTATTTTCGGCTGAGCGAGCTTCCTCTGCGATTGCCCCTTCTCCGTGATCGAGAAGGCGATATCTCTCGGTTGGCCAACCATTTTCTCCACGAGTATGGCCAGCGTTACAGAAAACAGGTGATCTCGTTCACGCCAAAGGCCCTCGAACGCCTGGAGTCATTTGATTGGCCGGGAAACGTTCGGGAGCTCGAGAACGTCGTACGCGCGGCGGTCTTACGCGCAGACCACGAGATCGACCTTTGCCATCTTCCGCCCCATCTTCTCTCCCAGACCATTCACCTTCGCGAGACCTCTTCGGTAACCTCGGATGGGACCTGCGGATCGAGTCTCGTCGTGGCCGAGGCCAAGTCATCCGTGGACAGCCCCCCCATGGAGCCTTTATCGGAAACATCCCAGAAACCATCCTTCGATTCGATCACCGTTTCAATCCCTCCCCTTGAGGGCGAGGCTGGCATCAATCTAAAGCTGATTACTCATCAGTTGAAGGCAGATCTCGAAAAAAAGATTCTCACCCATCTCATTCGAGTCCGACGGATGAACAAGGCCCAGATGGCTCGATATCTCCAACTGGACTACAAGATTCTTCTCACAAAATTCAAGTTGTATGGGCTGGATGCAGATATCGATCCTTCTAGCTGATTTCATTGGTGAGGTCGAGAATCTCTTGGATCGCCGCTCGACAACGATCGACCGATTCTACGATTCGCGCCAAGTCTTCCAGGGTCTCCTCGTCACCTTTGAAACGTTGTTTCAAAACTTCCGCGCACCCAAGAACGACCATCAATGGATTGTTGATGCGATGAGCCATATCCGAGGCCATCCATCCCAGGGATAGGGTGTCATCGGACTCCTTTGAGTCTTGATAACCTGATTGAATCAGCTTGTCGAGTAAATGGTGCAGACATTTTGGACGTTCAGGAATAGGTGCCATCACGACCTTCCTCGTTGATTTCGGCTAGAAATATCATGGCCGTTCATGACAACCCCTCTCAAGCAGAGCGTGAATCATGCAGAGAAGATCCTGAACCCCAAACGGTTTCTTCAAGAGCCTTGGCCGGAAACCATTCGGCCAAGGCGCTTCCTTTAAGGACGAGACATCACCCGTCATGACAACAATCCTATCCAGCAGACGTTGTTCTCTCCCGATCAGGGTAGTGATCAGTCCGAAACCTCCCATCCCCGGCATTTTGAAGTCAGTCAAAATTAGGTCAACCGAGGTGGATTCGAGGATCAACAGAGCCTCTTCAGCCGAAGAAGCACTGATGGTTCTATAACCGGCATTCTGAACCATCATCGACATCAGGTCCAACACATCGAGGTCGTCATCCACGATCATGATGACCGAGACGAACAATTCGTCTTTCCCGGGTTTTCTCTTCTGTGGAAGGTCCAAGTCGGGAATGGCTCGGTCCAGATTTGCCGTGAGGGTAGGATAAGCCTCTGGGAGGGCCTGTCCCCAATGACGCTCCGATCCTTTCACAAGAGATGCCAGAGGCGTAAAAGACTCCACGTGGCTTTTCTCTCCCAGAAACGATCTGCCTGCCATTGTCATCTCCACCTTTGGCGACAAGACTACTGAACTGAGCTCTTGATCTGGTCAAGCCAGACAATGGCCAGACAATGGCCAGAGAGTTGATCGACCACCGAGAAACATTCTTGACTTGTTAACTGTGACGAAATTCGCCTGGACTGAATGTCAGGGTCCATCTTTGTTCTTCTTGAAACGGTCGCGCAAGAAAGGGGCTGGAGTAAAAGTCCTAGACAAAAATTCCACGAATAACGTTTTCTGGATCTGTTATTGCTACGGCCTTTGGAGAACCACCTTGCCTTGACTTAAGTTTACACATGCAAAACCTATGCCCATTAAAACAATCCTGATTCAGAGACCTTCCATGGTCTGGACCGTGGTTCAAGGTCGTTTTCAGAGTGGTTTTAGGCCCATGGTATTGAAACCACATATTTCGGGATCCCCCTACAGTTATGGCCGACGCCGTTGTCTATCTCAGAATTTCGGATCATGCTGCGGACGAGAGTTGGTGTTGGTATGCTCAAATTAGGGAAAGAGTGACATCGTCAACCTCTTATCCCGCGGGAGGAGTCTAAACGTGGCTACACCCGACAAACCTTTTTTCCCCACCGGGTCTGGTGGACCAACTAGCGCCCCCGCTGCCTCTTCCCCTCGGAACATTCAAGAAATCTTCCGTCTTAGTCCGGTTCTCTACAAGCTATTCTTCGAGTTGAAAGGCGATCTAACAAAAATTCACGCACGGATCGTGGAACTACATTCCACATTCCCGCAGGAGCTCTTCTCTCTCGCGGACATCGTTGGGCGAGCGATGAAACATTTCCCCGAGAACCTCTTCTTGAATTACATCGCAGGCGTGATTTCCGTACTCCATAGAAGGCCGCTTGCCGCAAGCCAAGCTTTCAAAAGAATTCTGGAGATCGCCAAGAAAACACAGGATCTCGATGCCACGGGTCAAGCTCTGTGCCATTTGGAGGCGATTTTTCCCCTCGACATCGGGTTAGTGGAACGACGAGCCGAACTCCTCATTCAACAGGGAAAGAGAGATGAAGCCGCGGAAAAACTGGAGAAGGTCGCCGAAGAATTGATGAACCGGGAAGAAAAGCTACTCGCCGCCCATTGTTTCTGGTTGGCTTATCAAACCCAACACAGTCGTCGATGGCTGCCGTTTCGGGTTGAGGAGGCCCTTTCATCGTTGTCGGTTACGGCGGGTGGCTTTGACATGGTCGGAAGATTTCTCAACAAGGAGCCCAAATGTGCCGCTCTATATCAGACAAGAGGTCAGTTTTTGATGCAACAGGGTGAGAAGCGTCGAGCAGACTCTGATTTTCTTAAAGCTGAACAGCTGGCGGCCGAGAACCCCGAGGACCTGATTCATCTTCACAGAGTACTCATCCGACAAGGGCTCCTGGATGGGGCTCGACGTGTAATTCAGAAGCTCTCTGAATTGGATCCGGACGAATCGATTCGAAGGACGATTAGCGGACGGTCGGGTGATCGAGGATCAACACCCACGACCATATCACCATCTTCCCATTCGGAGAATGTGCAAAAACGAACTCGAACCGGACCTCATGCGATCTTGGAGACTGAAGCCTCGGTTGTTTTTAACAAGGAACCTGAGGTCGGAAGGTCTCTCCCATTGCGGCTGCTCTTGCTGCTGTCAACTCTGCTGCTTGGATACTTTGTCGCGCGGCCAACGTACTTGTCGTTTGTCCAAAGTCGTCAAGATGAGAAACTCGCCCAAGATTTTGTCTCGCTTCGCCTTCTCGTCCAACGCCGAATCCTGGAAAAAAAGCCGCTTCTTGATAATTCCTTCCAGTCATTGGTCGACATGGGGGTGCTGGGCGAGCTCACGAAAGATCCGTGGGGTCATGAGTACGTGTACGACTGGGTGATGGAACGAGTGGTCTGCGTCGGAGAAAACGGACTACTTGAGACTGAAGTACCTGGATGGATGGGTGAGGAAAAAGTTTCTCCAAGCTCGGATGACGTCATTCGTTCGATCTGGGATATTCCGGATTGGCTCGTGGCAACCTCCCTGGTGGATAATCGAAAAACCTTGCGAAACTATTCGATCGGCGGGCAAGCCCTTGGAGACATCTCCCAGAAACTACAGGCAAGAATAATGGGACTCGACCGCACCGATGACCAACAGAAACTCCTTCTGAGCTTGGAGTTCGACACAGTCCGGTCGATGGCGGTCTTCGACCGACAGAAGGTTGAGACTCGAGTCCTACCGCTTTCACTTTCCTCCCCGCGTCAAGGGGTGTGGGTCGATTCCGGTCAAATCGTGGTCCAATCCGATCGCGAGAATTCGAACTCCACCTCAGAACTCTATTGGATTGATCTCTCAACATGGAAGACCCTCCCCCTCACCCAAGACTTCGATGATGCTAGAGATCCCACGGTGGATACAAAATCCCGCGTTCTCTACTTCGTCGGGACCCGTGGTGATAGGGTTTCCATCTGGCAGATGCAGATTCCGGATGGAAAGCCAAAACCCTGGCTCACACGAACCGGTCGTTTCCGCGCAGTCAGTGTCTCTCCAGAAGGAAAATACCTGGCCTGGATTCTCGAAACCGGATCGGAAAATGAACGGTTGGAGGTCGCCAACGCATCCAATCGCGAGGTTATTCTGACCCTCGAGGATGCGATGGCTGGTGGCTATCCAGTGTGGTCACGAGATGGGACACGACTGATGTACCTGCAGTCGAAGCCGAAAAAGGGACGGGTTGCCCTATGCCATATGGGGAAAAAAAGAGCCCTATCGACCACCATTGATGGACCCGCTCCGGGGCGCTTTTGCTGGCTCACAACAAGAAGCACACCGGCGGTCTCGTCCACAAATTCGACTGATAACTCAGCAGCCTCACCCAAGCTAACGCATTGACTGCACAGAATCATTTGTCTTGTCTGGAGGCCGTCGGGTTCACCCGAAGCGATTTTATCAAGACACGTCTCATCTGTTCCCTCAACTCCAGATCTTGAATATTGTTAAGCGCTTCTTCCAGATGCGTCCTCTGCGAGCATGAGAGAACAACCTCACCATTAGAGACGATTTCCTTCCTTTTGCGTTCAGGAATAAGAGGTGCTTTTCGAAGAACCGAGAAACTGACATCAGTAATGGCGCGCGGACCAACGATCTTTTGAACGTTTGTTAAGAACATATCCTTAAGATACGTGGCTTCTGTGAGCCAAACCGTTGAGGTCACTCCCACCTTCAGTCTTCTCCTCTTCACCTGAATTGGAAAACAGTACCGACACATGGGTTCGCCGACGATTTTTGACCATGCCTGACTGATTATCGCGGCAAGATGAAGATCCTGGGCTGACATACCAGAGCTTTTGAGCGCACGAGAGATTGACAAATTCAGAGGTCTAGGTTTCACGTGTGCTCTCTTTGAACCTGAGCCTTAACACTTTGATGTCTTGTTCCAGACTCGAGTCTTCCTCCAACTTCTTTCTCACTTTCTCGCAAGCATGAATGACTGTAGAATGATCCTTCTTTCCAAAATGCTGTCCGATCTGTTTCAAAGTCAATCCCGCAAGCTCATACATGAGGTACATAGCCACTTGCCTGGGTAGTATGACCTCATGATCTTGTCGACGTGAAAGTAAGTCTTCACGTCGAAGATGGTAATGCTCCGCTACACATACAGTAATAGAATCAGCCGAAGGCGGTCGTTTCTTCCCTTTCTTTCGAATATCCTCCAGCACTGACTCGATGAGATCTACCGTAATCCTTTGATGGTTGAGACTGGCAAAAGCAGTGACGCGATTGAAAGATCCTTCAAGCTCACGAATGTTGGAAGTGAACTGTTCCGCAAGATATTGAAGAGGCTCCAGATCGATTGTGATTCCCTGTCTATCAGCTAATTCCCTCAGAATGGCCTCACGAGTCTCAAGATCGGGCGGTTTGATGTCTGCAGTCAATCCCGACTCAAATCGATTGACGAGTCGATCTTGAAGCTTATTGAGGGCTTGGGGAGGTCTGTCGGAAGTCAAAACAATCTGCTTTCCCTTTTGATAGAGCTCATTGAATGTATGGAAAAAAGCCTCTTGAATGACCTCTGTACGCTCAAAGAACGGAACGTCGTCAATCAGTAAAAGATCGATAGTACGATACTTTTTTTGGAATTCGTTGGTTGTTTGCTCACGGATGGCATCAATGCATTCTGAGGTGAAAACCTCCGCTGTAACGTACATTGCCTTTCGCTTCGGATGATCCCGCAAGATTTGATGCCCAATCGCTTGCATGAGATGTGTCTTTCCTACACCTACAGGTCCCCACAAAAATAGGGGATTGTACACAAGCCCAGGGCCTTTGATTACCGCAAGTGCGGCAGCATGTGCAAAACGATTGGTTGGGCCGACCACGTAATATTCCATTCGATATTTGGGATTCAGATTGACCAAATTCGCTGAGACGTCATGGACAGATTCGCCCAACTGAGGCAGCTTCACATCATTTGGTTCAATTTGGATGAAAAGATAGACAGGGACCTCAAGGGCAAGCTGAAACTGCCGGATAATCGCTCGTTTGAGCCCCTTTTCAATTCCGTCTTTGATGAAGCTGGATGGAACGCTGATGTGGACGTTCGGACCCTCTTGCTTCACAGGACGAATGTGTCGCAAAAAGCCCTCATATTGTGCGGGAGTAACTTCTTCCTTCAGTGACGTTACGATTCGATTCCAGAGCTCTTCTAGAGTCTCGTCGGTAGTCATGATATTGGGCTGATCCTTCTTTTCTGGTTTTCCACAATTATATTCACATGTCACCATGTTCGGTGACATCGGACTTGCAACCGGGTAGGTACTCGGAAATGTGCTTGAGAAGATGATTTTCAGATTTCACAAGACATGTGGATATGATGATCGGGTCTGGGGAAATAGTATCCAAGTGTGGAAAGTGTGGAAAACCGTCCAACCGTTCCACACAATTTTAAACTAGAGAATCACAACGGTCAAGCAGCTTCCAATGCGCCTTTTAACCACTTATCCACAAGACAACCACCATGATCATGATGATTATTTTGTTAGAGATCTAGATAAAACTACAAAAACACCTTAGAACAGCCTTATCCAAAGGCGTCGTTTCTTTTTATCCGATTTTGTCATGACGAAATCAATCAGAACGATCTCAAAAAGCAGAACCATTCTTTGGTTTTTCGCACAAGAAGGACCTAGTATTTCTCACCCGTTCGAAGCTTCTTTTTTCCGCATTGGTATTGTCTTTTGACCGTATAGTTTGGTAGACTTGAATAGCTTGGAAAGTCGCATCTGACCTCCTCACAGGGATAGACTAGGGAGGAACCATTCTGCGCTGTCCGATGTGTGGACAAGTCCGGTCAAAGGTGCTGGATTCAAGACCGACACAGGCGTCCTCACAAATCCGCAGACGACGAGAGTGTTTAGCCTGCCAGGCACGATTCACAACTCACGAAGTCGTTGAGACAGCGCCGCTATTGGTGATTAAACGAGACGGAAAGAAAGAAGAGTTCTCTCGAGAAAAGTTGGTTTCGGATATTCGGAAGGCCTCTGAGAAACGTCCAATCTCGACCGTGTCGATCGAACGAATGGTCGATTCAATCACCGCAGAACTTAGCAGCAGCATGCTTCGCGAAATTCCGTATCAAATCGTTGGCGATATGGTGCTCGAGAAGCTTCTAAGCTTGGACAAAATCGCGTATATCAGGTTTTCATCCGTATATAAGGACTTCAAAGACCCTCGGGATTTCCTTTTGGAACTTGAACATCTCTTCAATCTTCAGATTGAATCGGACAGTAAAGTGACCTCTCACGGGGAGGAGCCTTGAGATTGTCACCAAGCAGAGGGCAAATGGGCCGAGCGGTTTTTTCCCCGGAAATTTGTCTGTGGCGTATTTTTGCCTTTTTTTGGATAATGACTCTGCTCGTACTACAAAACGCGCAAGCTGAAATTCAAATGGATAATCGTTTCATCACAGCTCGACTACATTATTCTGGTGGTGGCGACTGGTATGGCGATGAAACAAGTTTTGTGAATCTTTTGGCAGCACTTGGCCAAAGAACCTCTCTCTCGTGTAGCAAGAAAGAAGTTGTTGTAACGCTCAAATCAAACGAGATCTTTTCTTATCCGTTCGTGACGATCACAGGTCACGGGAATATCATATTCTCGGATGACGAAGCCGAGCGATTACGTCTCTATCTCACAGGGGGAGGATTCATCTGGGTAGATGACGATTTTGGAATGGATGAGTCTCTTCGTCCGGCTCTGAAACGAGTCTTTCCGAATTTGGATTTAGTCGAGCTTCCCTCAAATCATCCAATCTATCAGACGGTCTATTCTTTCAAGGATGGGCTTCCAAAGATTCACGAACATCACGGCGGCTCTCCTCGAGGCTATGGATTGTTCTATCAAGGTCGTTTGGTTCTTTTCTACAGTTTCAACACCGATATCGGTGATGGCTTGGAAGACCCAGACGTACACAAAGATCCTCCCGCGAAACGAGAAGCAGCCCTGAAAATGGCAATCAACGTTGTCATGTACGCATTGAGTCACTGACCAATAGGCAGTCAGACTTGAGCAAGCAACCTCAAATCATCCGAATCCCTTTCTCCTTTCCAAACCGCCTGAAAGGTTCTGGAACGAGGAGCGGTATTTTAAACAAAAATTCTGTTACTGGATGAAGAGATGTGTTGTCCACAACACGCTGAACCGGAAAGTCTCACGATCCTCCCGGGAGCATCAATCCCCGATTCGTTGCCCGGTCTTCCAACGGCTTATTCAAAACTATTCGACCGCCTTCCTCCACGCCCGCCGCGTAGCTCTCTTGGTCACTGTATCCCGTTGACCAGCGTCTCCGACCAAGCCGGGGATAACGATAACGGACGAATTCGTCGACCTCACGACTTCCGAGGGCGACCAGAGCTTTTGTCTCCTCAGGTGCGAGTTCACCTGCCGCTGATCCCATGACCTCATCCGTTCCGTCAGTCAACTTCTTCCGAAAGCCGGTGAGAAGTCCAAGCATGTAATCCTGTCTGGCTCGTCCATCAACGCCGGAGCGCTGCCGATAACGATCCCATAGAAAGTCCAGCTTCTCCCGGAGAAATTGATAGACATACTCGGCCATGAGAACGTTTGCCCGCGTACCGATCAGTTCGACACTCCGATAGTCGCATAAATCCTTGGCGTCATAGATGTGACCGAAGATCACACGGACGAAAAAGTGTTCGCCCAGGATCAGACAGATCGTCGAGACGAGCCGATCGATGCGTTTTTTTCGAAGATTGATCGTAAGTGTTACCAAGGCTGCTTCCTGATGAGTCCTCAGCCGACCGAGGTTATGGCGCGCATAGATCTCCTGGACTCGCTGCATGGCCAGCAAGGCCTCGTGTTCATTGCTCGAGTTGGCGAGCGAGAGCAGTTTTTCCACACGCCGGAGGAGCTTCTCGTCCTCGGCTCCAAGAACCCGATCGTTCCAGCCTGGTTCTTCGTCCGAGATGGCTCCGGAAGCTCCAGTTGCCCATTTCGCGACTCGCAGGATGCGGCAGGCTTCGAGGAAATCCAGTCCATGGGGACGGCTTGTGTATCGCATCTCCGAGACCATCTGATGGGCCATTTCATGTTTTAAGATTTCCAGGACTGTGTCCCAAGGATGTCTTTTGATGAGTTCGCTGTTGATTGTGATCGTTCGGATCGAAGGATCCCAGGTCCCCCATTTGGATTGAAGAGACTCGACGCGGATCAACGGTTGTCTCATTCTCAGACGATACTCCTGACAGAAGTAGTCATACTCGAGATAGAGCCGCTTGATCCACTGCCGCCGTAGTTCTTCTTCACAAAGTCTAAACTGTGAGGGGTCGATCTTCCACACGGGTCTTCACTCCTGATCGCTGCCTCGAAAAGTCAAACAAGGCCTTCATTTCCAGAGGTCGAGCCGGCTTATCGGCAGGACAGACGGTCGCGACCTTGGTCAGAAAGGGATCTATCCACGGGCCTCAAGAACCGGTAGTCCCTCGCGGACTTCTTTGTAGAACATCATGGCCGAGCACCCGCCAAAGGCCACGGCCAGGCTTGCGGCTTCGTCTATTTCGGCTCTGGAAATCTTCATGGCCACGGCAGCCTTGAGGTGGATCTTCAGACAAGGCTCACAGCGCATCGCGATCGACAAGACGATCGCCATCAATTTTTTGTTCTTAGCATCGATCAGGCCCGGCTGATTGGCGGCCTTCATGAACTCTTTAAACAGGGTCAAGGCCTCGCCGCCCTGTTCGGAGATTCCAGAATCTTCTGGAAGAGCGTCACAACACGATGTTTGTTTGGCATCCGTGTGACTGTTCGAACAGCACGTCTGGACCGAAGACTGTTTCTTCATGCGATTCTCTTCCTTTGTTCCGATGAAATATTCGAGCCCCGCGTTGGTGATGGTGATCAAGCTTTCGTTGCTAGGCTTTTTCTCCACCACACGACCGATGATTGCCACCCCTTTGTGTCCTCGTTCCCGCAACGAATGAACGTAGGTTTCCGCATGATCTGGCGGCAAGGCCACCAGAAGACCGCCCGAGGTCTGGGCATCATAAAGGATCGCCAAGTTTCGTTCGTGGGGTGCATCAAGGTTTTGCACCCATCCCATGGCGTATTCCTGATTACGTTCGATGGTCCCGGGGAGGATCTCATGCTCAAGGCAGTGCAAAGCGGCCGCCAACACAGGGAGCGTCCTCAGATCCAGCTCGACCGACACACCACTGCCACGCGCCAGTTCGACCAAGTGTCCGGCCAAGCCGAAGCCGGTTACGTCCGTGCAGGCGTGAGCGCCGTGTGAGTCCATCAACTCGGCTGCGTCTTTGTTGAGAATCGCCATGGTTTGTCCTGCCTGATGTAGAGCTGCGGCAGATACCCGTCCAATTTGAGCCGCGAAGGTCACCATGCCGATACCCAAGGGCTTGGTGAGTACGAGAAGATCTCCGGGCTCAGCACGAGCTCGCTTGATGATTTTATCCGGAGCAATCACCCCAGTGACGGCAAAGCCCAACTTAATCTCCGAATCGTTGACGCTGTGCCCACCAATGAGTTGACAACCGGCCTGATTGAGCATGTCGATACCGCCGCGAAGCATCTCACCCATGATAGAGCCGTCCATCTCGTCGATCGGGAAACAAACGATGGAGAGCGCGGTCAACGGTCGTCCGCCCATGGCGTAGACGTCACTGACCGAGTTGGCTGCCGCAATCTGGCCGAACAGGTACGGATCGTCGACACACGGAGTGAAAACATCGACGGTCTGCACCAATGCAGTACGATCATCAAGACGCCAGACCCCCGCGTCATCCCCCTCGGACATTCCCACCAGAATGTTGGGGTGAGACACGTCGGGCAATGTTGTCAGGATACGTTTCAAATCGCCTTGACCGATCTTTGAGGCACACCCGGCCCTGGCCACGGTCCTGGTGAGAGCCACAGAAGCGGTGGCATTCCTGGAGGGTCTTTCACCCGCGCAAGGACAGATATTTTGCGCGGAGAAGACTTCACAGGGACACGGCTGTTTGATGTTGCAGATGCAGTGTCCCAGTCTCTGCGACCGGGCCATGACTCTACGGCGACGGTTGATGTCGATGGCCACAGGCTTCTTTCACCCTGAAGGGCTTGTCTGTCGTGATCCCGAGAATGACCGGTCAAACGTCTTCTATCGGGCCGTCAATTTGCGACGTCAGGACTCTGCCAGCGATGATACCAGGCTTTTGATGTGGGTGCATCTCCAACACTTTTTAAAGACCGAAAGACTGCGCGTACCCGTTCATATTGATGTTTTGATATGGTAGAATTTAAAGCCTTACCGAGACGAATCCACAGGTGAGATGATCCGATGATGGGTGACGAAGAAGACACGGACCAAGTGAACAGCCAGGATAAGAGCCCGGACGAAGGCCAAAAAGCCGTAGGCGTGGAAGACTCTGTTGATCTCGACCAGTTCGGCCTAGACATCTATATCATCGATTCCGGCTGGGATACGGTAGCCCATCGTGTGCTCCAAAGGTCGATGCCTTTGGTCAAGAGCTACCTGAAGGAGCATAACCTTTTCGTCCTTTCCCAGGAATACTCCTTAGAGGTCCTACGGAATCACCCGGAACTCATTGGGAAGGACCCTGTGATCATGGTGGTGGACCGGTTGGCCCGAAAGCTCAAGAACCCGCACGGTTTCGGAGCTCGGGTCATGTTGGGTCAAGTCCATCTGGAGTCTCACGTCTTCAAGCTCATCAAGATGTTCCTCAGAATTGTGAATACGCATGAACAAGCGCTTGATATCGCTCACACCTTCCAAGAGCACAACTACAAAGAAGGCGTGAAGGGGGCCTTGGACATCATCATTGAATCATTTGGAAAAGAGGCGGAGGCCCGTCTGTCGGGTGGGTAGACCTGACCGCTGAGGAAAGGCGAGATGGAGCGAGATGGAAGACGTCAAAGAACGCAAATTCGGTTTCGGGTCGCTGGTCTTCGGTGTTGCTGCCGTGGGTTTTGTCGCTTATCTAGGCTACAAGATCAACAAGAAACGGGATGAGCTCAGGAACACCGTCGAACTTTTAACCGACGATCACGTTTCATTTGTCGGAACGCTTGAATCCTTGGTTGAGAACGGCAAAATCAGCCAAGCACTGGACTGACCGCCTGCAGAAACAACCGGATCCTCTTCCCGAGGACGCAGGGAACGGGTGAAGAACGCAGTCAGAGTCGGGCCGTTTTGACTCATCGAACCCAGAAGATTCGAGTTCTTCGATGGAGACAGAATCGACCTACCACAGCAGATTCAACGCCCTGCTTTTATTCCTTCCGGTGGCGGTCCTGTTTCGACACTCGATCAAGGTCGATCCTCCGTATGTCTTTTTCTCCGCAGCGTTGACTATCATCCCGCTCACTCGAGTCTTGAGCGTTGCCACGGAACGTCTGGCTGAACGGTTCGGTGAGTCGATCGGTGGATTTCTCAATGCCACGTTTGGAAATGCGCCCGAGCTGATCATCTCGGCCATAGCCATCCAGTCGGGGTTTCATGATCTCGTTAAGGCATCCATCACGGGATCGATCATCGGAAACATTCTGTTGGTCTTCGGGTGCGGTGCCATCGCAGCCGGATTCAAATACCCCGTGTTGCGATTCAACCGATCGACGTGCGGCATCGCAACCACAATGCTTGCTCTTGCTGCCGTGGGTCTGGTTCTCCCGGCGATGTTTCGACTTCTCCATCCCAAAATGCTCCCGGAGCTCGAGTGCAAGTTGGGCCTCTACATCTCAATTGTGCTCATGCTCACGTACATTCTCAATTTGGTCTTTGCGCTCAAGACCCATCGTCACCTCTACGCGGGGATTCCGATGGAGCAGGACACCAAGAAGAGCGCGCTGGACACAAAGGTCCACGAGTCCAAAGAGAGGAAAAGCCCCGACTGCTTTCCATGGGGAGCTTTCGGAATATTGGCCGTTTCGGCTCTGTTGATCGGATGGATGAGTGAAATATTGGTCAGTTCCGTGGAAGGAGCAGCCCGCGAAATGGGTTTTTCCGAGCTCTTCATGGGGGTTATCTTCCTGGCGATCATCAACAACGCCTCGGAACACTCCATCGCCATTGTCATGGCCCTTAAGAACAAGATGGATCTGGCCATCAACATCACCGTGGGGTCATCGATCCAGATCGCCCTATTCGTAGCTCCGGCCTTGGTTTTTATGAGCTACTTCATCGGGCCGACGCCGATGAACCTCTCGTTCACTCCCCTGGAGGTTCTGTCCATATTCATAGCCGTCGGCACCATCGCCCTCACGTCCCATGACGGAGACGTCAACTGGATCGAAGGGGTTCAGCTGGTGGCAGTCTATATTATGCTCGCGATCGCCTTCTATTTTTTTCCGGCGTGAGCTCAATACACCTTCACGATGCCGCACTGCTTGAAGTAATGGGTCAGGATGGCCTTATAATCCATTCCGGCACGTGCTGCCCACCGGGCTCCCACTTGGCAGAGACCGACACCATGGCCCCAACCAGCACCGCGGAAGATCCATCGAATCGGCTTTCCAGAGAGATCTCTTGTCGCCGTCACAACGAACAAGGCAGTGTTGAGTCCTCCAAGGGCCTTACGAATTGGATATTCCTTCCGGATGACGACTTCTCCCTTGTCACCCACGACCTTGAGGCTCTTCAGACGGCCCGAAACCCCTCGTTCCCCGGGCACCAGTTCCTTTACGGAGCCCACAGAGTAGAGCTTGTTGATCCGCGTGTCGAGATCCGTGCTCGTGAGCTCCACCGTCCACCGGAACTTGGGGTTGATCTTCGAACCTTCTCCCCGGCAGAAACACGGGGGTGAGCTGGCGATCCATCTGGAGAGCGACTCCTCCGTGAGCGAGCGTGGAAAACCCGATTGCCCCTTTGGGCTGTCTTCTACACCTACGAGACTCGGGTTCGGGGAGGTGGTCCAGACGTTCTCGACGTTCTCCGAGTGCCCCCCACAGGTGTCGCAATAGACCGCGTTGACGATCCGGGAGTCCTGTTTGAGAACTTCACCCCGCGTGGCTTCGACCCCTTCATTGGTGCTCTGAGCCTGCGCTTTGAGGCCTGTGTAGACCTGGCAGTTCTGGTCGGAACAGATGTCGAAAGGTTCCGTCTCGTTTCCAGTTCCAAGACGAGCAAGAGTCTCCCCACGAGCCGCGACGGCTTGGGCTCGAATCGTATCCGCCGGGTCGGACGCGTAGATCTCCGACGGGACGACCCCTCTCAGATAGGCGTCAAGCTCGATTCGGTTCACAGCGGCCAAAAGACCTTTTTTGTCGAACACGATATGAATCGAACCCTCGTATTCGCGATCCTCGTACCCTTCCTGCGGGAAACCCACGTCATGATGAACCCGAAACACCTTGAGCGGCTGACTCGACTCAAAGCTTACCTTTGAGCCCCGTCCTCGTTCAATACCGCGCGGGTCGATAACCGCTACGATTCCACTTTGGAGCTCAATAGGCCTCTCCAAGAGCCAAGACGGGTCGTCGGCCTTCAATTCGTTCAGGTCGTTCAGGAATCCTTTAGCCTGTCCCTCATCTTCATAGTGGTTGACCCGGACGAGGAGTCTCCGCGTATCGCTCAAAAGAGTATCGTCGGAGAACAGCCGCACTCCCGTGGGAACGATCTCCGCCTCATGTCCTTTTGCTTTCCAGCTTTGAGCGAGCTCTTTAGCCTGAGCTTCTTGGGCGAAGTCAAAGGATCCGACAATGGGGAGGTGTTCGACCCGAGCCTTTTGCCCGCTGATCCAACGGGTCTTCCATTGCTCTCCGGCTCGAGCCTCGAACGTCTGATCACCAACCCGGACGACGAAGCTTCCGCGTCCGGTCACAGAGATCTCCCGCTCCTCGACCATCAGACCAACCCTGATCATGATGGGAGAGCCGACGTCCACGATCCGGTCGTTCTCTCCGGTGCCCAGAGGAGAGTACACTTCTTGAAACGATCTCGACCGTTGGATCTGATATTGAATCGGCGAAACGGAGTAAGCTTTGGTGCCCCATCCCAGAGCACCCGTTACGAGCATCAGACCGCAGGCTGACCACTTGAGGAGCAGCTTCACGGACAGGATCACCTTCCTCGATCCCCGCAAATCACACGAGATACTCTATGTCTCCCGAGATCTACCATCGAGAGTGCGTATCAGCTTCTCGAGAACTCGCATCGAGAGGCTGCGCCAAACCGTGTGGCGGGACGCGAACATTTTATCTCTGAATGGGGGTCGAGCAAAAGACAATTGACGGATGATCCATAGATTTCATCCGACAGGATGCTGGATTTGCAGCTCGCCGTGAACAAAGTCCAAAGGTCGAGATCGACAGTGACCGCATCGATCCTGTAAACTCAGGCTTCAATGCATAAAGGCCCGTCTGGAAGCGACTTATCCCTTCGGCAGAACCCCACTTCCCCTTGCAGCGATTCACGAAAGCTTGACGAATTCATCTCCTGACAAGTCCTTGCATCGAAAAGACGGCCGAACAGGATCGCACCAGAGTGATTGTAACGCTCACCCTATGCTTTGCCTCCGGTTTCGCGGTAGGCCGATGGGGTCCCCGATTCGAGGGAAGCGCCCGAAGGATCGCGAGAATCCAGGGGATGGTCTACTCGATGATGCTTTTCGTCCTCGGGGCGAGATTGGGCATTCATCTGTTCGAGTCTAGGATGTGGAGCGACTCTCTCGTGAGATCGCTGATTCTGATGGGCGGAAGCGTTGTGGGCTCTTTCTTGTTCCTCTATCCGATCAGAACCTGGATCGATCCGGAATCGGAGGAGGACATCCGTCTCCAGACCGCCCACTTGCCTAATCTGAGTCCGCATCAGATTGTTGGCCAAGCGGTTCTCTCTCTGACCGTCGGGGCGATCGTTGGAACGGTGATGCGAGCGAGTCTGGAGAGTGTCCACCTCGAGCGCTTGGCTCTGGCACTCCTCTGCTCGCTCGTCGTCCTGATCGGTATCGATTCGGGCCGTGATGAGGAAGCCGGTGACGTCCTGTCATCGCTCAAACTCAGGCTCGTCTTCGTTCCCATACTCATTGGAATCGGATCGATCATCGGAGCGAGCGTCGCGGGCGTGGCGATGGGGCTTTCGCCTCGTGACGGAGGAGCGGTCGGCGCCGGGTGCGGCTGGTACTCCCTGACGACGCTGCTCTTGGGAGATCTCGAAGGGCCCAGGCTCGCGAGCTACGGACTCCTCGCAAACCTGTTTCGCGAAGCTCTGGCGATCGTGCTCATCCCGCTTGTCGCCCGCGTCGACAGAGGACTCTTGCTCCTTGCCGCGCCCGGATGCTCTGCCATGGACTCGACGCTTCCTCTTCTGGGGAGGTTGGGAGGAAACCGCATCGGCGTGATGGCGTTCATCACGGGGGCTTTTCTTTCCCTTTTGGTTCCTATTCTCGTTCCGTGGTCGTACCGGCTTTTGCCCTGATTTTGGAACGTTGGTTCATTCTTCGATCGACTCGAGGATGGGGCGTAGGTAGTTCTCGAGCAGCATCCGGGATTCCTCAGTCGTGGATAAGCTCATGACCTGTGTGACGAGTTCGCGAGCCTTGGTCAGGCTTATCCGACTAGCGATCAGCTTGAGCTGCGGAATCGCGAAGACGTTCATGGAGAAATCCCTGATTCCCAGACCCAGGAGAAGCAAGAATCCAGCCGGAGTGGCACCGATCTCGCCACAGCAAGAAACCGGGATTTGCCTCGCCTCTGCCGCCCGCATCACCATCTGAATCAAGCGCAAGACAGAAAGAGGCAGCGTCTCGAAGGAACTCCAGAGTCGTTCATTGGTCCGGTCGACGGCCATGGTGTACTGGATCAGGTCGTTCGTGCCGATCGAGAAGAAGGCCGTCTCTTCCGCGAGACGTTCGGCGATCAGTGCCGCGCTTGGAACCTCGATCATCACGCCGATGGGGACGTCCTTTCCATAGGAGATCCCCTTGTGGTCGAGCTCCCACCGGACCTCTGCCACGAGCTGGTTCGCCTGCCTAACCTCTTCCACGGAACTGATCATCGGGTAGATGACCTTGACCGACCCGTGAGCCGCCGCCCTCAGAATCGCCCGGAGCTGAGTCTTGAATACGGAAGGGTTGTCCAGACAGAAACGGATGGATCGCCAGCCCAGGAAAGGATTTTTTTCGTCAGGGATACCCAGGTACGGGATGTTCTTGTCTCCCCCGATGTCGAGCGTCCGAATGATCGTGTATCCGCAGGGACTCGCCTCGACGACACGCCGGTACGCCTCGTATTGATCTTCCTCGCTGGGAGGTCCACCCGAACTCATGTACAGGTATTCCGTTCGCAGAAGGCCAACACCTTGGGCTCCGAAGGGTCGGATCGACTCGACCTCGGCCGGGACCGAAATGTTGGAGCGAAACGAAAGGGACACCCCGTCCTGGGTTGCCGAATCCACGTTTTGCGCGGCGAGCAGCCGTTCTTTGGTGATGATGAGCCGCCGTTTGAGGTCGGAGTATTCGACTACTTCTTCGTGGGAGGGGTTGACCCGGATCCGTCCATTGACGCAGTCAAGGATCACATGATCCCCGGAGGCGACGCTCGAACACGCTCCGGTCACTCCGACCAATGCGGGAATTCCCAGACCTCGCGCCAGGATGGCCGCGTGACTGGTCGTGCCTCCGACCTCTGCCGCGATCCCTGATATTCGACGGGTGGAGACGTGGGCCACCTCGGATGGAGACAGTTGGTGACAGATCAGCACTGTTCCAAGTCCGGCGCTCTCAAGCGAGGGATACTCGCGTCCCAGGAGGTTTCGGATGATTCGATGTCCGATGTCCCGAACGTCGGCGGCTCGCTCCCGCATGTATGGGTCCTCGAGAGCCTCGAAAGAGCGGCAGAACTCCTCGGTCACGTCGGCCACCACGGCCTCCGCGTTGCGGCGTTCTCCACGGATCCTCTGGATCACGTCTCCCATGAAAAGAGGATCGACCAACATCAACATCTGCGATTCAAGGATCCGGACCGTCTGGGAAGACTCCCAGTGCTTCTGCTTGAGCACTTGGAGCTGTTCACGACTGGCTACCAGCGTCCGATCGAATCGGGACAGCTCCTGCTTGATCTCCGGTTCGGGAATTTCGTAACGTGGTACTTTGAGCCGTTCGGAGATCACCAGAGCCGTGCCGATCGCGATTCCTTCGCTGACCACGACCCCGGTCAAGAGTTGAGACGTGGCGACCGCACAGGGTGTCTTCTGGTCGAGTCCGCTTGCAGGACCAGGCTCATCGGAGGGAGGTATCAACTGTCTTCAGTCCTCCCCAAAGTTGCTTTTGAAAAGCTTCAAGATGGCGTCCATCGCTTCGGATTCATCAACGCCATCGACCTCGATCGTGAGCGTCGTCCCCGGACTAGCCTCCAGCAGCATCAGATCGAACACACTCCGTCCGTTCCGCTTTCTCAAGTCCTTGGCCAACGTGACCGTTGCTCGGTACTTGAGGGCCGTCTGAACGATGACGCTGACAGCGCGCAGGTGAAATCCGAGCTTGTTGTTCACCTGCGCCGTCTTGCTCAGCATCCTACTGAACACTCTCCACAGCCAGTTCGATTTCGAACTCGAACGACTCCGACGCAGAGACCTGAATATCCCAGACGGGCATCAGGCACACCGCCTGGAAGACCGATTGGGTTCGTTCGATGTCCCGGATCGTGGTCTCGACAGGATAACGCCAGAGGCGAGCGGCCCGCGACATTGTCAACCGGATGGACAGATTCCGACTCCGGTCATGCGCGATCACGTGGTGTACGCCCTCATGCTCTCCTGCAACCGTGAGCTTGCGATCCTGCGAAGAGTCCCCGTTGATGCTGATGTAGCGTTCATCAGGCATATCGCCCGAGAGCAGGCCGAAGTTGAACTCGACTCCCATTTTTGCGGCCAGCGGGGTTTTCCCTCGGTTCGTGACCCTGTATTGCGCCACGATCTTCGGCTCTGTCCGAGAAATCTCCAGCACCTTCTCGACCAGAACGGGGTGGGCAGTCTCTCCTTTGCAGACCATGGCGTGCCGGCTCAGGGTGAAGTCGAGCTTCTTCGTTCCCTTGCGGATCTTGTGCTCATAGACGCCCCCTGCGAACTCACCGATGTCGATGCAGTGGGCCAAATCTGCTGTGGGATCGAAAAATCGATCCAGGAAGGAGTCCCTGGTCTCTCGATCACTTCGGACGCCGGACTGGCTCGGACAGGCCTCGGGCCAGCGTGCCAGACAGTCGGTCAGGTTGACCGACCTCGGCTTGAAATCGAACTCGAACAACCCCCCGCCTTGCCGCGGTGAGAAGTAGGCGTTTATGAGACCGGTCTGGACTAGAATCTCTTCTGTTCCGTCGCAGTCCCAGTCGGTCACGACGATCGTGCCCCAACCGCTCTCCCGTTCCCGGTCTAGAAGACCTTCCACCCTGTTGAGATTCGAGTAGACCGCTTCCCTCAGATGCGGAAGATAGATCCCACCAAAAATCCCGTGCCAGAAGGGACAGCTTGTCTGGCTCCGCCACAGGAGATCGAGCATTTCCTCGCTGGGTTCGCCCTTCTCGCGGAGTTTCGTGGCGACCTGGAGCATTCGTTTGTGCATCCGGTTGGCTTCGGGGTAACGCGCAAGGAACCCACGCCACGTAGCTCCTTGAACGAGCCCCTCGTACTTCTCCCAGAGCCCCTCGAATCGGAGCTTGGAGGTCAGCCTGGTGAGCTTTGCGCTTTCCGCCGGAGGAAGTGCCCATCCGGTGAGCTCCGGATAAGAGGAAGCCGGAAGGTAGACTCTTCCTTTCGGGGCGAGGGTCGCGAGAGCTTCTGATAGCGTGACGGTTCGAATGGTGGCAGAAACCTTGTCGAGAGCGGTCCAGAACCCCTTGAGCCAGCCGTCGGTGTAGGTTAGATCATAGGTGTCGGGCCAGCTTCCAAATTTCTCACCGTCATCCGCGAACACAATCAACCCATCCGCACTTTTCCTCTGAAAGTCCTCCAGGATTCGGAGACTGTTGACCACGGGCTCAAACGGCATGGAGTACCGGAGATGGCGACTGATCGGCACCACAGCCACCTTGGATCCCAGTTCTTCCGTGAGATAGTAGCCAGTCAGCTCGTCATCCGCGATGCCTGCTGCTTTGAACTGGGTATCGTCCAGGAGGACGAAAGAGACGCCAGCGCGGGCCAATGATTTGGGTAAATGTGGCTCCCAGACTCGTTCGGCCAGCCACATGCCGCGTGGAGTCTCTCCGAACCGGCGGTTCAAGAAATCGGTCATCTTTCGAATCTGGCCGACTTTGTCCTCGTCGGGGATCACCGAAAGGATCGGATCGTAATAGGCTCCGGTCAAAAGCTCGAGGCGTCCCTGCTCCACGAGTTGTTTGACCAGATCGAGGTACTCGGGATGCCTCGATTCGAGGAATTCCCAGAGGAAGCCGGAATTGTGCAGATTCAGCCGGACATCCCTCGCCCTTGCGAAGGCCTGGAGGAACGGCCAGTACGCGTGCTGGTAGGCCTCCTCGAGAACCCACTCGAAGTTTCCTGCCGGCTGGTGGTTGTGGACCATTATGGCGAAATTCACCGCGGGTCACCACCCTGGGCCTTTGTGGGCCATGCTGGCTCCGGGGCCAGGACTCGAACCTGGACTAACAGATCCAAAGTCTGCTGTGCTGCCAGTTACACCACCCCGGATCAAGGTGAACGCCGGTGCCGTTCGCGATGTCCATAAAGGCTTCCATGGACTCGAGTGTCCGTCGGAGACCACTCGGGGCCAACGAAACCGAAGGCTCATCGCACGACGGCCCGCATCCTCAACGATTCGATTTCATGATCCTTTTCTCTTATTCGCCGATCTGGTTCCTGACGATCTGGGCCAGGAATTGGGCGTGAGTCTGGACGTCTTTTTCGCTGGCGCCTTCGACCATCACGCGCAGAAGCGGCTCGGTACCAGAGTATCGAACGAACACGCGTCCCTCGTCGCCCAGGGATTTTTCCACCTCGGAGATGGCATTCTTCAATCCCGAGATCGAGTCGAGACTCGTTTTCTCCCGAACACGCACGTTGATCAGCACCTGGGGGAACCGTGTCAGGAACGAATGCAGCGCCGAAAGCGGACGACCTTCATCGACCATCACCCTCAGGACTTGGAGGGCTGTCAGCAACCCGTCGCCGGTGGGCGAATGGCGAGAGAAGATGATGTGTCCTGACTGTTCGCCTCCGAGGACGACACCTTCCTTGTCCATCAACTCTTTGACGTACCGGTCGCCAACGGGGGCTCTGAAAACACCGATCCCCAGGCGTCGCATGGCGACGAGAAATCCGAGATTGGACATCACGGTACCGACCACCGCGTCGTGGGGCAACGCACCCTTCGCGTGGAGATGACATCCCACGATTCCCAGGACGAAGTCTCCGTCCACGAGCTGGCCGTTCTCGTCGGCAAGGATCACACGATCGGCATCTCCGTCGTGGCTGATTCCAACGTGGGCCCGTTCACGTCGGACCGCTTCCTGGACGGCATTGAAATGAAGGGATCCGCATCCCGCGTTGATGTTGGTTCCGTCAGGTTGGTCATTGAACGCAACAACTTCGGCTCCCAACGAAGTCAGGACTCTGGGGGTGGTCAGATGTGATGCACCATTGGCGCAGTCGACGACGATCTTCATCCCCGCGAGGTTCTTTCCCTCACCGAAAGCACGTTTCATGAGGGCGCAGTATCTGTCGATCGCTTCCGGTAACGCACGGCCGTTGCCCATTCGAGGTCCGGTCAGATCGGATTGGACCTTGGTCAACTCCTGTTCGGAGAGCCTCTCGAAGGTTTTTTCTATGGACAGCTCCACGGAATCGGGGAGCTTCTGGCCGTCACCTCCGAAGAACTTCACGCCATTGTCGTCGAAGGGGTTATGGGATGCCGAGATGACGGCCCCAAAAGCGGCACCGAATTCTCTGACCAACTGGGAAACGGCCGGTGTGGGAAGCACGCCTGCTCGCAAGACATTGACTCCGGAGCTGGTCAGGCCCGCCAAAAGAGCACCCTCCAGCATCTCGCCAGAAATGCGCGTATCTCGACCAATGATGCAGGTCGCTGGGGAGCAGCTCTGGGATCGCAACTCGACTCCGGCGGCAAACCCCAGACGCATGACCGACTGGGGGGTCATTGGATCTTTGTTGGCGACGCCTCGCACCCCGTCTGTTCCAAACAGTTTTCCCATTTGAATCTCGAAGAACCTCTCCCTAGGATCTGGCCGAAGCCTTTCACCAACGGTCGTTCGGGTGTGGCGTTTCGCTATAGCACTCTGGTGAGTTCCTAGTGTCCACCGTGTTTTTCGCCATCTCGGCACTGTTGACAGCTGGATGAGTGTTTTTCTTCCAGGATCGCACGATAGCCGGCTTTGTCGACTTGTCGTTCCCGGGCGATGGCCAAGGCTCCGTCCGGGACGTCGTGGGTGATGGTCGAGCCGGCGGCCACAAAGGCATCTTTTCCAACGGAAATCGGAGCCACCAAGATCACATCGGAGCCGATGAACACGTTGTCGCCGATGGTCGTGTGGTTCTTGTGGAAACCATCGTAGTTACAGGTGATCGTTCCTGCGCCGATGTTGCATTTGCCACCCAAGGTCGAGTCTCCAAGATAGGTCAGGTGCGATGCTTTTGTCTTATCCCCCAAGGTCGAGTTCTTGACCTCGACGAAGTTGCCCACCCGCACATCTCGACCCAGCTTCGTTCCCGGACGCAAATGCGCGAACGGACCGACTTGAGCCTCAGGCCCGACAATCGCGTGTTCCAGCACCGACCATTCCTTGATGATCGCTCGATCGTCCACCACGACGTCGTGAAGAACCGCACCCGACCGAAGCTGACAAGCTCGTCCTACCTTCGTCGAACCGTACAGGGACACGTTCGGGAAGATGACCGAGTCGGGCCCAACCTCTACGGTGTCGTCGATGGTGCAAGTCGCTGGAGCGTGGATCGTGACTCCTGCCAGCATCAGTTGGGTGGTCTTTCGCTCGCGCAGAATCGCTTCGGCTTGAGAGAGTTCCTTTCGGTGGTTGATTCCGAGAAATTCCCATGCGGGAGACAGTCGAACCGGATGCACCGGGATCCCGTCGGCGTCCATCAAGCCGAACACGTCGGTCAGGTAGTACTCGTTAGCCTTGTTAGAGGGAGTGAGCCTGTCCGTGTACTCGATCAGGGTTCGGACGTCGAAGGCGTAGATGCCGGTGTTGATTTCTCGAATTTTCCTCTGCTCACCGGTCGCGTCTTTGTTTTCGACGATCTCCGCGAGATGTCCGTCCGGTCCCTTGCGAATGATCCGGCCGTAGTGCGTCGCATCCTCGACATCGGTGGTGATGATGCTGGCCTTTGCCTCACTCTCGGTGTGGCTCTCGAGGAATTGCACGAGGGTGGAGGCCTGGAGTAAGGGAACATCGCCCGACAAGACCAGCACGGTCCGTGCCCTGGAAGCCAGATCCAGAAGGCTGGCTCGGGCGGCACGAACCGCGTCCCCGGTCCCTCTCTGGGGTTCCTGCAGAATCCAGCGTGTGGTGTTCGACTGTCCGGCGAAGTGGGCCTTGATCTTTTCGTGGCCGTGTCCGATTACGGTGTATGTCTCCGAGATCCCAAGCTGCCGCACCGTGGCGAGTACACGTTCGAGCATCGCCTGTCCGGCTACGGGATGAAGGACCTTGGGGATCTCTGACTTCATCCTGGTCCCCATACCGGCTGCTAAGATAAGGGCTGCGGTCTGAGTGTCTGCCATTTGGATCTTCCCCATGGATCGAGGGCTCTTCGCGTTCTTCCAACGTCGAACCATTTCGGTCCAGAGGATGCCGAAGTTCCAGGGAAGATGCCCTGGACGGAAAGCCTCCGTCGGGACCGGTCCTACCGATAGGAGACCGCAGTATAGCAGAGCCTATCCCCATGGAGCAAGGCTCCTCCGATAGGGACAGAGTGGGAAGACGGTTCTGGGAATCGAGGGGAAGGCTTTGGCTTTCCTTTCTCCACAAACGTCGATCAGCACTGCCAATTCACTGGCATTGGTCCTAGTTGGCTCGCGTGTTGTTGCCGGCGGGCGGAAGACGATGGGTCGGAAGAGAGATTCGGACTTCCGCGCCGATCCCGTCCGATCGGTTTGTCAAGAAGATCCGTCCCCCGAGATTCTCGATGGCAGTGCGAGCCTTTTCAAGCCCATGAGGAGAACTCACGATGGGGAGACAGGGCGAGGCTCCACTGAGCTTCCCAAGGGTCTTGGAGTCCGTCGGCGAAGCCAATGGCGAGCCACCATCCTCACCTTTCTTAAAAAGGCCACGTAGGATCATGTCTTTGACCCCATGGCCATCGTCGGAGATGGTCACGCGGATTCGGGTCTGTCCGTCCTGATTCTCTCCGGCCACCTCCACATGGCTCGCTCCGGCCCCCTTGGCATTCTGGAGGAATTCGTTGAATGCGATGGCCAGATCTCGTTGGGCACGAACCGGTTCGAAACAACGAAACGACAACTCCGCGGGCAAACGCTCTGTGTTTACGTGGAGAGCCCCACTGGATCGGTCCGCCGCTTCCTGAACCAGAGGTTTCAACCACACCGTGTGAACCGAAAGGATCTCGTCGATAGAACGATCCAGGAGTCTCAAAGCCAGAGACAGATCGCCGATCTCCTTCTGAGCCTGCCTCGCCACGCTCTCCTCTTTGGGTCCTCCGGATTCCAGGAATCCGAGGAGCCCTTCGAGCTGAACTGTGATCGAAGCGAGCGCCCGCAGGATCGAGGCCAGTCTGGGTTTGAGCTTCTTAACGACCGGCTGTCCTGCCGTAATGATCCGATCGAGCGACTTCAAGAGCCCCTTCTGCCCGGCCAAGAGCTCACGGAAATGGGTGAGGGTCTCTTCGTTGTAGAAATGATGAGCAAAGGATGCGAGATCGTCCGCCATGGTCGGCGCGAGATCGAGCTTGGGCTGAACCATCGAAAGACCTGTCTCCGCGAGATCCGCGAGCCCCATCAAGAGGTTCAGGATGACGCGTTGAGGGGCTGTGAACTCCTGATGCAGTTTGCCGAGGACTTCTCGCGCGACACCGCAATCCTGATATCGACGGCCCGGATCAGGTCTTACGCAACGTCCAACAAGGACCAAGAGTTGGTCGGGGATGGAAAGCGACCGGAGCAGGGGCAGGTCGACTTCGTTCGACTCCGGATCCGTGGACCGTGACACGGTCTGCTGAGGGGTTCTCGAGAGTGGTGTCACTTGAATCGCCCCCTGGGAATGCCCCGTTCTCTCCTTCTTTTCCCGGAGAGATTCCGGAACATCGCAGGGGCGTATTCCCGTGAGGATTTCGTGCAGTAGAACTCCCAGCGAATAGATGTCTCCGCGATAGTCCATTCGACCATCGCGACGGGCTTCCGGAGGATGGTAGAGCGCTTTTATGGGTTTCTTGCCCGTCAGCGCTGTGATGCGGGTGCAAGACAGACCTCCCAGCAGGGGGGGGAGCAGATGGTATCCCTGCTGGACGTCGCCAACGAGTCGGGCAGGGTGAAGGTCCCCATGGATCCTGGCTTTTTGATGGAGGACGTCGAGAACCGCGGAGAGCTTGTAGCCGAGAGAGACAGCCTCATGAGGAGCCAACAGTCTCCCGCGATTCAATTCGTTCACCAACAGAGCTCCGGTGAGCGGTTGGAGAACCATGTGGGCAACGTCTTCCAGGACCACTGAGTAAATCTCCATCAATCCGGGAGATTCCAGAGATTGGAGATCCCGGGCCTCACGCCCGAACTGGTCGAGAATGGTGTTGTTTCTGGAGAGAAGTGGAGAAAGGACGTGGAGTGACACTTTTCGTCCGGAGGATTTCTCGGTTGCAGACAGCAGGGCGCTCACACAGTCCGAATGGATGAGCACTAAATCGCCGTAGGAGCTCGCAAGAGAACCTCTGATCTGATTCAAAAGCTCGTCAGGCATCGGTTCGGTTCTCGTTTCGTCGACTCGCGGCGTGGGTCCGCCTGAAGTTGGATCAAAACCGAAGGCGCACGGAGCGGTTCCATGGATGTCGAGACCTCGGCTTCTGATCCTCGCTCGCCCGATCGAGAACAGAATCGGCTCCCCCGGACGTATCACAAGTCCGGGTTCCACCTTTTCCTGAGGAAGATTTTCCTGGGGAAGGGCGGGCGACATCGCAACCCAACCTACTGGCGGATGGGCATGAAAATGGGCGGGAGGAGGAGACGGGTCGTCAGTGGTCTCTGGAGGTAGAGGTAATGGAAGAACGGCCACCTGAGGCTCGGCTCTGCCTCGCGACGAGAGCAATGCGGATTCAATCTTGCTTGAGGGATTACTGGTTTCGGCTTCGTTTGGACGCGGTGACTCCACTGACATGACAGTCTGTTTCGCGACGACGGAAGTTTCCTTCGTGACCAGGGAAGGTACGACAGTTGAAGGGACCATGACCGGCAAAGGGTCGACTTTCGGCTCCGATCCGGCCATCTTTCCGGAGAGCTCCTGCGGGGTCGAAGACTGGAGTTCGTTCGAGAGGGTGGGCTCAGAAGCCGACACGAATTCGGATGGCGGACAAGGTATCGGAGTCGTCGGAATCGAATGAGGGGGTTGATGACCGACCGGATTTCCACTCTCCCCCCTGGAAAAGAGAATGTCTTCCGGTTCGAGGGTTGTCTCCTGAGTCGATACGGCCAAGGGCTGCTGCAGGAGGTTTTGGGCTAAGGTCGACAGTCCGCGCCGGTCGAGCTCCTGCGAGAGGCCATGCAGGACTTCGGGAGCAATCGAGGGAAAGACCTCTCCTTGCAGAAGTTCGATGGCGCGGGCGGTTCGTCCGACCCTCAGGCTCAAACCCACCATCCGGACGATCAAGACCTCGCGCTCTTCCGACTGCGGAACGTGTTCCAGGTGGGCACTCAGGATCTCCAGAGCTTCTTCCGGACGCCCTCCTTCTTCGAGATCCGTGGCCTTTTCCAAGACCTCGGAGGTCTGGCCTGCAGTTCGAAGCTGTCCCGCGACGAACAACCTGGAGCGACGGAGCGTCACGATCAGAACCAGCGCAACGATGACCTCCAACACAGGCCAGCGGGTGGACGAACCTGGCAGTGGCGTACGGGATCCAACAGCGTTTGGCCGATGGCCAGCGATTTTCGTTGCGTCGGACGCATTCATAGCTTCATTCCCGGATGGTGAGAGCTTCTGGCGTTCCTCGTCTCCCGAAGACTGGGGACGCGGGTTCGAGGACACCAAACGGCGACCGTCCTGACCTTCCACTGGTCCGACCACGACCGAACCCAGGGCCGTGTCTCCTCGGATTGTAGATTCGTTCGACTCGCCAGAATGAGAGCTCGTTGCCGGAGGCTTGGCAGGATAGACCCATAGAGACAACAACGGCCGATCCTGTGGAGCTCCATGGACATCGATCCGGTAGCCCCCGTGAGGATCCAGATCGACCAGATACGTCCGTGCATCCTGAATGTCGATGCTCTCCCGGGTACCTGTCGCCGGGTCGGTCACTTCATGCCATAGGTAGAGTCTCTGTCCTGGTCTGTAAGTACCCAGCGGTACTGGAGCCTGGCGGGACACTGTACCCACGAACTGTCCCAGATGAACCGGCTGCTGGTTCGGACCTACAGCCCAGAGGTCCACCTTCCGGGGGCAATTCCCCTCGAGGACCGAGACATAGAAGTAACCACCGGCTGAGAGCTCGAGTGCTTGTGCTCGCGCCGTGAAGGCAAAAAGCCCCAAAAACAGCACCAATCGACCTAGTTTTGTACTCGTCATGTCACGATGGAACTTGTTTCGCATCTTGAGGTGCCCCTTGAGCCCAGCCGAAAACCTTTGGGCCCATTCACCCCATCGACATTCCATAGATCCGAACTTACAAAAGCACAAAAAAATCATTTCTTCTTGTTGATTCACCGGGGAGCCTATGCTAGTGTTTCCCATCACCCACCCTCGCTTTGACGAGCAGGACTCCTTCAGACTGAGTCCCAAGAATGAACAGGCGGCGGGGTGAGTCGAGTAGGATTTCAACGTCAAATGGCACAGGATCTCCTCACTCGCGAGGAGCTCTGCCTTCTCCTTGCGGACGAGCCATCCCAGGATCCCCGCGCTGCCCTTCCTTTTGAAACGGGGGCCGTCGCTCCACTTTTCTCTCCGGTCGATTTTTCGACGCTTCAAGAGGTGCTTGAGACCTACCTGATCCCGGGGGTCGTGGCGTGGTCGGTCTTGTTCAGCAAGTGTGTCAGTCTGGGCCAACCGGAAATTTCGCTCATCTCGCCCGAAGTCTTGGGACGAGAGCCGTCTGTGCTCGTCGACGTGGAGTTCTACCAGGGTCTAAAAGGAAAAGGTCGATTCGTTATGCCGATGGCCACAGCCCGCACACTAGCGGGCTTGGCCTTGGGCAGCCAGGATCCACCGACCCAGCTCGACACGATTCATCGTTCGAGTCTCGCGTCGGTTCTCAAGTATCTCCTCGCGGAGATGAGGAGTCTGATCATGAAGGGCACCGGACGTCGGTCCGGTACTTCCGATCCCGTGGTTCATCTCTGGCCCGAAGAGGGCACCCTGCCTTCCGAGAAGCTCGTGCAATCCAAGATTCCCTGGGAGGTCGAGGGATTTCCCCGGGAGAACCTCCTGTTCTGGGCCGATCTCGGCCTCACCAGAAGCCTGATCTCATTGAAGGATCCACGTCCCAGGTTGATCGTCTCTTCAGAGACCCCCCAAAACATGGCAACCACGGCCCCAAAGTCCGGTCGAGAAGCCATCGGGATCTCCAGCGATCAGAGCTGTGCGATGGATGATGTCAACGAGCCGGATCCCTTCGTATCCTCGTGTTCCCAGAACACGGAAGGTCTGGAATCGAAACGCTCGATCGAGCTATCGAGCGCGGGAGCGACCCTCCTACCGATGGTCCGGGAAAGCCCATCGTCCTCCGCACCTTCCAATGAACGTCAGACACGGAGAGACTCGACGATGAAAATCGGTCACAGAAACCCACTGGCCCTGCAAGCGGAAAGGTTGGCTTCCGCCCTTCCCGAACCGTCGAGAGTGGCGTCTCCAGGACGGGTAGAGCCGGTCAAAACCCTGGAGTCGTCGCTCTCTCAGAATGGCGAAGAGGTCGAAATTCGAGTGGAGCTAGGCCGTGGTCTCATCCGCGAGCCGCTAAAACTCGGGCAGATCGTCTCGTTGGATCGTTTTGCCGGTGAATCGGCCGACATCTTCGCGGGCGACGAGCTGGTCGCTCGCGGAGAGGTGGCCGCCCTGGAAGAGACCCTGGCGGTTCGGATCACCCACATTGTCGTCGGGCGTCGGTCGTCATCGAAACCGAGGCCGCACTCTTCTGGAGGTCGAACGAGCTAATGTCCCCCGAGACGATCCAGTTGGTCCTCAAAATCGCAGCCGGTGTCTTCGTTGGGATGTTGATGCTCTACGTCGCCCTGGTCATGCTCAAGAGTCGGATGCCTGGATTCCGAGGCGATCACATGCGGGTTGTCGATACGATCGCTCTTTCGAAAAGCGCGCAGGTATTCATGGTGGAAGTGTTCGGCGGAGACCTCTACTTGGTCGCTGTAAATAACGACCGGGTCGCCCTCCTGGACAAAGTGTCCAACCAAGAAGTCGTCGACAAGATCCGATATCCGAGGGGACGTCCGGAGCGGGTGGCGGTCTCGTAGACTTCCAGTACGCTGCGAGGAAGTGGAGACCCAAATCATGACAGCGGGCAGCGCGGCGACAGGGGCCCAGCTTCTCGAAAAAGGCCTCGGATCGTTGTCTCTCATGGGGCCGGACACCGGGCTCACGATGGTCATCGGGATCACTGTGGTGTCGGTGGCTCCAGCCGTGCTGATCAGCCTCACGAGCTTCACCCGAATCACCATCGTTCTGACGTTTCTCCGGCAGGGACTTGGACTGCCCGGGATTCCTCCCAATCAGGTGATGGCCGCTCTCGCCTTTTTTCTCACGCTCTTTTCCATGCAGCCAACGTTCGACGCGATCTGGAAACACGCAGCGCAGCCCTATCTGGCGGGAAAGATGACGCCGATGGAAGCGCTCGAGACGGCGGCGACCCCGGTCCGGGATTTCATGCTCCGTCAGACCCGGCCTCAAGATCTCGTGTTGATGTCCAGAATTTCGGGACGCGAGCGGCCGAAATCTCCTCAGGAGATCTCTCTCGTGACGCTCTCGGCCTCGTTTCTGCTTTCAGAACTCAAGACGGGGTTCCAGATTGGGCTCGTCATCTTGCTTCCGTTCTTGCTCGTGGACCTCGCCGTTTCTCTGGCGATTTCGGTGCTGGGTCTATCGGGGTTGCCGCAAACGACCGTTGCCGTTCCCATCAAACTCGCGCTCTTCGTGAGCATCGACGGATGGAACCTCGTTGTTGGATCGGTCTTGCGAAGCATTCACTAGGATCGGACGATTCGTGGAGGAACGGATGACGGCGTCGAACGAGCTGAACCTGCTGATCGAGACCGGAAAACTGGTCCTCGTTCTTTGTCTACCCCTTCTCGTTGGGGTCTTCCTCATCGGACTGGGGTCCGGAACCGCTCAGGCCACAACCACCGTGCAGGATCCATCCATCTCCACCGTTCCCAGGCTCATCGTGGGAGGGGCTGTGATTCTCTTGAGTAGCTCCTGGATGATGGGCCGCCTTGTCGAATTCTCTCTGGCGCTTCTCTCCGATCTGGGGAGGTTCGTTCACTAAAATCCGGTAGCGGGGAGCGTTCAGACGATGCTGGAAGCGTACGTGTGCTGTCTGACCCGTTCACTTGCGTTTTGTCAGCTAGCGCCGGTCGTCGGCGACGACGAGGTACCGTTTCGGGCTCGATTGGCGCTTTCGGCCGTTCTCGCCACCTTCCTCGTACCCGCGGGCCAAGTCCATCAAGGATCACTCGTCGCCGGGCTTGCGATGGAACTCGCTGTCGGGCTCACCATGGGGGGGATCCTTTGTGTTCTCTGGAGAACGCTGGATGCGGTGCTGATCCCGGTGGCCAGTAGCCTTGCTGCGGAAGAGCCCAGGGAGTGGGCCACTCTGTCACGGCTGGTCGGAATCTCGGCGTTCTTGGCTTGTTCGGGAGATCATTACTTGATCTACCTTCTAGCGGCACCACCTTCTTCTTCTCCCTCTGGATTTCTTGGCGTTGCATGGCTTGGAGCCGGTCGGATGGTGTTCCAGGCAGCGTGTGATGCCCTTCTTCCCTTGCTCGGGGTACTGGTGACCGCGCAACTTTTGGCCAGTCTCGTGGCGCGCGGGGCCTCCATCGATCTGACGAGCATCGCCCGGCCGTTCCTGTTGGCGCTCGTGTTCGTCGTGGCCATATCGTGGATCTCTGAAGCCCCCGGACCTTACGAGGACGTTCTCTCTGGACATTTCCCGGATCAGGCGAATGTCGGTCTAAACAAGGCTTGCGGATCAAGAGGGGCGGCAACTCGATGAGCGATTCCGCGAACCGAACCCATCCTGCGACCCCGCACAAGAGAGAGGAAGCGCTCCGAAAGGGTCTTGCACCCTGTACCCCGGAAGGCGCCACGATCGTTGTGGCTCTTGCCCTCCTGATCCTGACTCTCGAAGTGGGTCGCAGCGGTTCCTCCCTCTTCGTCTCGCTCGCGGGTCCTCTCTGGACCCCCGAGGCGTTCGAACGTCTCTCGCGAGCCAACTGGAATCCCGTTCTTGCGGACTTTCAGTCCGCCCCCCGTTCTTTTGCGTGGATCCTCATCGCCATTCCCGTGATCATCGTGTTTGTTGGCCTCTTGCAGAAAAGCTTCCGTTTGACTCCTTCCCGTCTCGCACCGGATGGATCTCGCGTGGTACCAAGATCGCCACTGAAGGAGCCCATTGATGCTGTCGAAACCGGTACCCGGAGTCTGGTGAGAATCGTGCTGGGGCTCTACGCCGGAGTCCGTTTGACCTCCACGTTTTTTGGCTGGGGAATCTGGGGGCCCCTGAGCGTGAGCTCGATCCACGGGATCATTTCGGCCATCGCGAGGCTGATCGGGGAGCTCGCGGTGCTGTTCGTCCTTTTTGCGCTGGCTGACTACGGATGGAGAAAGCTCCGATTCGAGTGGTCGCTCATGATGTCTCTGGACGAGATTCGGCAGGAGGAACGTAGCCTGGAGGGCGATCCCAGGATCCGGGCGGAACTGGAGTCGAGGATCGAAGCCCGATTGACAGGACAAAAGGGACGCAGCCCTCGCTCTCGCCCCCCACTGGAAAGGCGATCCGCTGGGGGACGATCCGCGTTGCGCGTTCTCCTCGACGAGGGAAGTCGGGCGGCGCTCGTGAGCCTGGACGCCCATCCGGCCAGCTCGCCCATTGTCCTCGCGTACGGTGAAGGAGCCCGAGCCCAGGAGATGAGGGAGGACGCCCGCCGGTTGTCGTATGCCAGAGTCCAGGTTCCCGGACTCGCCGTGCTGGCTCGCTCACGGATAGGTTCCACGGTCCCCGACAGTCTCTTTGAGCCACTGGCCCAGGTCCACGCCACCTTCTTTTCACTCAGGACCGACGGGGGGAACAACTAGGACATGTTCGTCTCCCGAACTCCATTGATGGGGCAGGCCGAGACTCTGTTTGCCGTTGCACTCGTGGGGCTCATGGGCCTGTTGATCATTCCGGTCTCCATCCACCTTCTCGATGTCCTCATCGTGCTGAACATGGGGCTCGCGCTCGTCATTTTGCTCCTTTCCGTCAGTATCCGGAGGGCCATCGACTTCTCGGCGTTCCCTACTCTGCTGTTATTCGTGACCATGTTTCGCTTGGCCCTGCATGTGTCGTCGACACGCCTCATCTTGACCCAGGGCCAGGCCTTCAACGGCGTGATGATTCGGAGCTTCGGCAGCTTCGTGGCCGGCGAGAATGCCATCGTCGGGATGGTCGTATTCTCAATCCTCGTGATCATCCAGTACCTCATCATAACGAAAGGCTCGGAACGGGTAGCTGAAGTCGCAGCACGGTTTCGGCTGGATGCTCTGCCGGTCCGTTTGATGGCACTCGATTCAGCAGCTCAGGGCGCGGGGGCCAACCAAGAAGAGATCGCCCAGAAGCGACTGGACGTCCAGCTCGAGACCGATTTCTACGGCTCCATGGATGGGGCAAGCCGCTTCGTGCGAGGGGAGAACGTCGCCTCGATCCTCATCGTCCTAATCAACATCGTAGGGGGGCTGTCCTTGGGCTTCAGCCGCACCGGGGGTGCCCTTTCGGAGCTCGTCTCGTCCACGGTTCTCCTGACCGTGGGTGATGGACTGGTCAACCTGATTCCCTCGCTGGTCATCTCTCTTTCGATGGGAATCGTCATCACGAAGACCGCGCAGACATCGGCGCTTTCGACCGAGTTGATGGCCCAGATCGTTCAGCAGCCCCGGGTTCTGGTGCTCGCGTCCGGTTTCCTTTCTTTTCTACTGGCGATTTTCTCGGTCGGAGCCGGAACCGGTGCGCCCGCCGCAGTGGTCGGATCGATCCTGTTGGGACTCCTGGCCTGGTGGCTGTACCGGGGCATACAAGACGCGGCCGTCGCGGAGACGGAGCGCGAGACCTCCCGTGATTGTCTGGATCTTTCAGAGGGGCTCATGGATCCAACCCTCCGATTGACCGTAGGATTGGCGGTCGAGAACATTCTGGCCGAGGAGAGTTGTTCGTTGACCGCGATCACAGGAGCTGCGAGAAGAGCAGCGGCGGATGAGCTGGGCCTCTTGGCCCCCGAGATCCGGATCTCAGTGAAGCCTTCCATGGCTCCCGGAGGATACACTTTGAGCCTTCGAGGCGTGGAGGTTGGCGCGGGAGAGATCGTCGCCGATCACCGACTCTGTCTGGTCCCGCCCGACAATATGGATGGGATCTCTTTGAGGGGCTTTGATCCTCGTTCAAGGGGGAAGAGAACGAGCACGGCTCTCTGGATCCGAAACGATCGGGCTCGAGCGCTTGATCTGGGCGTCGATCTCCTCGTTCGATCCGGATCCTACCTGCAGGCTCACCTCGTGGACCTCATCCGACAACACGCCGACGAGATCTTGGGCTTGGAGGAGTTGAAGGCCACTCTCAACTGCCTTCGACAACACTCTCCTGCATCCGCGGAGGAGATCGGTCCCGGACAGATCCCCTCTTCGACGGTCCATGCGGTCTTGAAACTTCTCCTGGCCGAGGGCGTTTCGATCCGCAATTTGCCGGGGATCGTCGGAAGTCTCTCAGCCCATCACCTGCGACTGGAAAATGACCCGGAGGCTCTGCTGGAGCCGGTACGTCAATCGCTATCGACGCAGATCTCCAGGTTTCTGGCAGACGAATCGGGAGCGATCCGAGCCCTTGTCCTCGATCCAGCGATGGAAGCAGACTTGCTTGTCGACCTATCCTCTGGCGAGGGACGGCTGAGCTTGAGCCCTGAGCGCGCCCGGGTGTTATTGTCCCAGTTCACGGAGGGCGTGGACAAACTGTGCGGGATGGGACAAAAACCCGTTCTCGCCGTTCACCCGAGACTCAGGCTGCACCTTAAACGTCTCTTTGCCAAGTATCTTCCCGACCTGACCGTGATCGCGTTTGCTGAGGTGGCCCGGAACTATCGGATCACACCTGTTCGAATCGGTGAACGCCGTCGAGTGCGTCGAGAGGTTCGAGCCTAAAATACGACCTCCGGGTCTATGTCGGCATCCCAAGAGCCCAGCTCAGTCGGAGCCAGAACCACGGCGGCACGATCAGGGCACGCCCGGAAGGCAAGACGGAAGCGGGCAACGACTCCGGATTCTCAGGAAAACCGGATCGAAGCTCCATGAACCAGGACGGTTCGTCCGATGAGGCATAGTCGAAGAGCAGTGTCGAAAGCGGGTGACACATGAGCGGCAGGAAATGGGTCAGCCAGCGTACGTACTCCGGTGTGGGATCTGGGCTGGCCATCGGGGTTGCCAAGGCCAGCTCACTTTTCGGCTGCCCTGGGACGCTCGATAGACGAAGCACGCGGAAGGTCAGACCTGCGACCGAGGGAACCGGACGCAGGAACAACTCAGGTGGGCACAACTCCTTCCACGAGCATCGGAACGCACCCGGGGCAACGCGTCTGGTGACTCCATCCGCGTCCACCCGGATCTGGGACATGGTTCCTTCCACGGCCTCTACCCACCCGTGAGATCGGGCGAGCAGGTCTTCCAGATCCGCCATCTCAGCCGGGCCGATCACTTGGATCGGCCTCGCGATTTCTGGCGAGATCGTGTCGATCAGCTTTTGGGTGATCAATGGATTCGGCGTCCGAGAGAGCTCCATGACCTTCAGGTAAAGATGAACCCAACGCTCTATCTCCGGGCGATGGGTCAATTTCGAGAGGGCTGTGCGGACCTCGTCTTCGTCGAGATCGGCTCCTGTCTGGAACGATTCGACGCAGGCGAGAGCCACGGACGGTTGCCTCTTCTTTTCGTGGAAATCGAGGACTCTGAGCTGAAAAAACGAGCCCTCCATCTCGTGCATCGAGCATCGAACCGTCGGGGACAGCGTTCCCGGAGACTCTGCGGCGTCCGATCGTCCGCTGCGTGGACCCGGCGATCTGCCTGCGAACACGCGTCTTTGCAGGCTCTGGACGTCCGGACGGATCTGCTCAGCGAGCGACTGGCGTAACCGAACGATCCTCTCTGCTGTCTGGTCATCCGGATCGAACAATTTTTGGATGAGCCGAAACGTCTGTCGATCCACCGATTCAGCCGCCGCTGCCAGATCTCCGGCAAATGTGACAGCTTGCCCCGGTTGCATCTGGGCGTGGATGAGTCGAATCAGATTGATGACCCGGTGCTCGATGTAGGGACCGGGAGGGTTCTCCAGGAATGGGTCGAGGATCTCTCTGAACCGCTTACCGACCTTCTCCTTCAGCAGAGCCTTCCGGATCGCTTCCAGCTCCGCCGTCTGAACGCTGCCATCGGCCCAGACGACGACGATCATCGAGAGGAATTTGAGCAACGTCAGGTCCCCCCCCGGACATCCCAGGGAGGTCCAGATCTGGGGGATCAAGGGGTTCTGTTTTCCTGTCATGCGACGCTTCCTCTGACGAAAACGAGCCCGTCTGCCGATTGACAGCCGGAGACCCCTGCCATATTATCACGCCCCGTCGACCCAAACGAATTGGCCAGGAGCGAACGAGCTCGAAGGTTTTGATTTATGGCAAGCGGGCACGGACGCCTCGGTTGGTATCTGGTCTGGGCAGTCGTCTTCTGCGATATCGGAACGTCCGTCTACTACACCCCGGGCATTCTCTACCACAGCACCAAAGACCTCGCCGGGGTCTTTGTCGTTCTCACTCTGGTGGCCTTTCTTCTCCTATGCTCAAAGGAGGTGGAAGTCGCTCGCCGGTTTGTCGAAGGGGGCGGAGTCGTAACCGTTGCCTCGCACGCGTTTTCGCCCGGATGGGGATGCCTCGGCGGTCAGCTCATCATCGTGGACTACCTGCTGACCGCTGCCATTTCGGCTACGAGCGGGGTGTACTACATCGATTCGGTCCTTGGTTCCACACTCACTACCCATTCCCTCATCGTCCCGGTCACCATCATTTTTCTCATCTTCTTCGGGATTTTGAACACCATCGGAATCCGGGAGTCTGCCACGGTCAGCGCTGTTCTCGCCACGGCCGCTCTGGTCGTCGATCTGATCGTGATCGCTGTCGTGTTGATCACGAACACCCCCACGGTCGTCGCGCATATCTTCCAGGAATTCGCGAAGCTCGGGACGTTGCCGGTCAAGACCGCGCTCATCGGCTACGCCGGCGCCTGGCTTGCGTTCAGCGGTCTGGAGAGCCTGTCTCAGATCTCGCCGGCCATGCGGGACAACTACCGCACACCCCTTTGGGGAATGGTCTTCGTCGCTGGCACGGTCATCATCACCTCTCCGTTTCTCACGTTCTTTTCCACCGCGTTGCTTCCACCCGAGATCAAAGTAGCCCAGAGTGAACGGTTCATCTCCGAGTTGGGATTCATTACCGGCGGGTGGGCCCTCCAGGCCGCCGTTGTCATGACCGCGAGCGCTCTACTCTTGTTCGCGGCAAATACGGCTGTAATCGGGAACTATCACGTGCAACTGACTCTGGCGCGCATGGGGTTCCTCCCCCGATGGTTCTCGAACCGATCGTTTCGATTCGGGACTCCACACTGGGCAATTTTCTTTTCGGTGGGAGTGCCGGCTCTCATAGTGCGGTGTGTCGGCGGGAACATGACGCTCCTAGGAGATATGTATGCCTTCGGTCTTCTGGGGTCGTTCACACTCAAAAGCATTGGCCTCGATTGGATTCGATGGCAAGAAGGCCGGCGAGGGCTTGGCTTTTGGCTTGGCATTCTGTCCAGCGTGATGGTCTCTGTGGCGTTCGTTGTGAATCTGATCTGCAAACCCAAGGCCACCATTTTCGGTGGATTGGTCAGTGGTCTGGGTCTTTTGGTGGCGCTCGCGACCAAGAAGGGCTGGTGGGAGGATTTTGCGCGTCGCATTCCCGGGCTGGCCGAGCCTATAGCAGCCACAGGACTGCACGACATGCCAGGCCAGCACCTGTCTTGCGTGTTGACCCAGCATTGGCCTGGCCACCGGATTCTTGTGGCCGTGCGGGGCCTGAACGTGAAGGTCTTGAAGGAAGCGCGGCTGCAGGCCCTGAGTCTCGACCAGACCCACGTCCACTTGATGTATGTGGACGAAACCATGGGGTTGTTTTTTTCCGATCTGGCCATCCCCAGCCCCGAAGGGCTCACGGTTCTCGAGGCGAGTCGCGATCATCTCAAGCAGATCGGCATCGAGGCCAATATGATTTGGGACCTCTCCCATAGCGCGGCTGAATCGATCGCCGAGGCCGCCCGTGGACTCGATGTGGCCACGGTGATCATCGGTCCCACCCGGCGAGGTCGCCTGCTTGGACTTCTGAGAGGACGCTTCATCCGGAAGTTGATGGCAGAGCTTCCTCCGGAGATCCGCTTGCTCGTCGTGGAGTGAGGGCCTGCGGGCCTGTCGTCACCAGAGCTCCTCGGCGCTGGCGAGGTTGCGCAATCGGACAGTCGTCAGGATCGAGTACTCCCGATCCTCCTCGGACAGGGTCAAGTTGATCTGAAGGGCTCCTTCGCTTCGACAGGTGAAGGTCAGCCTCCGGATGTTCTGAAGAAGAAGCTCCGCTCGCGCAGAGGCGTTGATTTTCTTGTCATGAATATAACGCCAGAGCTCGTAAGTGTCCTTTTGGCCGGCCTGGGGGACTTGGTAGAACCACCGGACCAACGACAACTTATCCCTGATCAACGTGTATGAAATCGTGGTTCCGGGGGGAGGGGAAATGACTTCCATCCCTTCCTGGATTTCGCGTAGGAAACGAACGACCGCTTTTCGACTGGCCTGTTGGAGAGACATTTGGGTCGATAGTCGGGACGTCGATCGACCCCCGAATCCGAAAAGCCATACGATGAGCCCCAGAAGCAGAGATAGCAGGACAATCCCGATCATGACTTCAGCGAGTGAAAAGGCGGCAGAGCCTTTCCGTGGAGAGGTTCCAGAATCGGGACGGAGAGAGGGAAGGCTGGAATGTGGTGTCAATGCGACCTCGCATCGGGTCGTCCGAACGGTTCGATCGACCCCAACCGATTCTAATACTAGCATCTTTCGGGTGTCACGGCCGTACGCTGGGAAAACCCTTCAAGGAATCCGTCGGACAGGCTTCCATACAGCTCCTCCGGCCTTAACAGGTACTTGGATCAACACATTGCGCCATCCACGAGACATGCCCCCCCCATTTTCTCGAACTTGCTGCGGCCGTTTTTCCTATGATACGCTTGTGAACGTATGATCTACAATCGTACGTTCTGTGTCGCGCCCGCCCTGCTGGCATTGTCAATCGTTTTCCAGTGGGGCTGTGGGGGGAGCGAGCCTGTGGGTGAGATCCAGGTCCTGAAGGGGTCTGCGGTTGTCTCCCAGGGTAGTAACCATACCCGCCTCACTACCGACAAACGCTTGCCCATCCACTTGGGCGACACCGTGGCGACCGAGACGGAATCCGAAGCGGTCGTGCGGTCGGGTCAAGAGGTCCAGTACCTGCGAGCATCCACGGAAATCCGATTTGACTCGGCCTCCGTGGGAGGCCCCGCGAAAGGTGCCGGATGCGTGACACTCCTCAAAGGGATGGCTTGGTTCCTGCTCCCCAAGAGCGAACCCAAGGCCTACAAATTTCAGGTCTCCGTCGGCAATGTCATCGCCGCGGTGAAGGGTACAGCCTTCAGTCTGGAGACAACCAGCGACGGAATGAACATCAACACACTCCGGGGCGAAGTGGACATCATCAGCAAGAAATCCGACGACTACCGCGTGGTCGGACTGACCCAATCGAAACACCTCATGTCAACGGTCAAGGGCGGGCAGCAGGCCTCCTATCGCGGAGGTGCCATCGCTCCGACTCCTCTGTCTCCGGCCGACTCGAAGAGACTCGAGGCGGAGATCTTCATTCTCGAGAATCAGAACATCACGATTTCCAACTTTTAGGAAGCCGGCGGTGTCGTTTTCCAAACGTGTTTTGGATGATAGCCGACCGATTTCCAGTTCTGTCTGATTGTTAGGGTTTCATGGCGTTGCGGCGGTCCGACATCCGGCGGGGGGGGCTTCTCGTCGTTCTTTCGACGATGGTGGGGCTCTACTCTGGCTGGTTGTGGCCATATCTGGGCCTTGACCAAATCCAGACCAAACGGTTCGCCGCACCTCCCGATTCCACAATCGTCGAGCCGAACCCATCCGAGGCCGACGTCAAGAAGAGCCAGGTTCTTCTCGTCAACATCGCGGATGAAAAAGGCGTAGGCCAGAGCGTCGTCGACCGACGAACCATCGCCCGCGTCATCCGTAAACTCACGGAGCTCGAGGCCACTGTCATCGGTCTGGACATCGAGTTTGTTCATCCCACTTCCAACGATCCAGCCCAAGACGTCGAACTCGCCGCCGCAATTCGCGACTCGAAGAGGGTCATCCTTCCATACTCGATCGACCGCCTTTTTCGGGAACAATTGCCCTGCTGTGGATTCGCCAATGAGGCCCGAGCACTGGGCGTAGCCCTCATCCGGGTCAGTAATGCCGCAGGCGATGGCCTGGTCCGAACGATCCAACACATCTACGCGGAAAACCCACAGGCCACGCCTCGCTACTCGCTGAGCTTGGAACTGGCTCGATATGCCATGAACGGTCGCCCCCACGTGGAACCAGCCACGGTCCGCGTGTCGGGCGATTCGATCTTTCTAGAACCGCCGGGGGTACAACCCGATAGCCCCACCATCGAAATCCCCCTCGAAGAGGATGGGGCCACTCTCAGTCAGTATTTAGGGCCCGCGTGGACCATTCCCACGGTAGACTACCGAAAGATCCTCGCAGCCAGCCTTCCTCAACGCACCGGCGAGACGAAGCCTCCGGGATCCTTGTCCTTCGACCTGGGAGGCCGGGCGGTCCTTGTCGGCAACACCCGGCTCGACATCCAAGACGCCTATCCGATGCCGTTCTATCGGGAGCTCAACTGCAAGCTCTCTGGTGTGGAAATCCACGCCCAGAACCTGGCGAGTCTTCTTAAGGCCGAACGACGTGCCGGCCGCTCCAAAGCCCTCATCCGGTCAGCCAGACCGATGACCCAGATCCTGATCGTCTTCCTCACGGCTCTCGCGGCTCTCATCCTTGTCCTCTATCTTCCCATGTTCTGGACGGTGGGCGCCTGCGCTGGCGGAATGGCGATCCTTTGGATCGGGGCTTTCGCCTCGCTCGAAGTGAACGCCGTCTACATCGATCCCGTGAGCCCCTCCTTTTCTCTGCTCTGTTCGATTGGGCTGAGTATCGTGTGGCTCTATGCTCGAGAACGGATGCAGAGACGACGGATAGAACATCTGATGGAGACGTACTTCCAGCCCGATCTCGTCGTCGCTGCCACCGGGCCTGCCCCAGAAGGGGTTTCGGATCTGGTCTCCACGCTCTTGAAGTCGAAGGAGGTGCTTGCCCCTCCTGGAATCGAAATCGAAGGGCCACTGGGCACTGGCGGGATGTCAGTCGTGTTGGCGGCGCGTGAAAAGGCGACCGGTCGAGAGTTGGCGCTCAAGCTCCTTTCGCCTTCTCTGTTGGCCGACACCGAGTGTCGGGCTCGCTTTGACCGAGAAGCCCGGCTCGCCTCGGCTCTCTGCCACCAGAACGTGGTCGGAGTCGTGAGCAGCGGACATCGCTGGGGAATTCCCTTCATCGCCTACGAACGGGTTCATGGGGTGAGCTTACGAACGTTGCTCGAAAGGGAGACTCGACTGCCATGGAGCAAGGCGGTCGCCGTGATCCGTCAGGTTTTGTTGGGATTGGAGGCCGCTCACGTGCGGGGGATCATCCACCGGGACATTAAACCGGAAAACGTCATCCTCACGACGGATGGCTTGGCCAGGATTCTCGACTTCGGTATCGCCCGCACTCAGAGGGCCGACGAGGTCTTCCGAACCCGGACGAACATCATCTTGGGGACACCGGCCTACATCGCTCCGGAGGTGGTCCGCGGGAATGCGGCCACACCGGCCTCCGACGTCTATTCGACGGGAATCATGCTTTACGAGTTGATCGTGGGAGGCCCTCCTTTTGGGAGCGACAGCGTCTCGGCCATGCTCGTCGCCCACATCGAGAAGCGACCCATGTCCCCTCGGGAGTTCGGGGTCGACCTCCCTCGGTCTCTGGAGACCGTGTTGATGAGTTTCTTGGAAAAGGATCCAGGTTGCCGTCCCGCGAGCGCGATGGCGGCAAGAGAGCTTCTGTTGCCGTTTGAGACTTCGGTGCCCGTCATCGGCGAAGATCTCATCTCTCCGCAGGAGTCGATCTCCACACAGCGAACGATGGCCGTGCGCGATTCCAGCGCATCGATCCACGGGACCGTCCAGATCACCTCCTCGAGTCAGACCGCTCTTCCGCTTGAAGAGAGAAAGCCTCAACCAACCCCCCAACATGGTCCTTCAGCGACTCGGAAGGAGACGACTTGATCGATGACGAGACTTTCTACTATCCGCGAAGGGGTCATTCGATATCACGAGGAGTTCACTCCAGGTCCAACCTTGCTGGAAGAAGAAGTAAGGGAGCTTTCCGTCTGGAGATCAATTCTTCATGATCTGGGTCTGGTCGGCCAAGACGCCCGGCGATATGACGGCGCTGGATTCGGCAACGCGAGTACGCGGATACAGCCCTTTGACAGGCCAAAAGGATCCCGGCCGTTCGTCATCACTGGAACCCAAACCGGCGGACTCTCGACTCTTGGAGTCGAACACTTCACCACTGTGGAGTCGTACGACATACGGTCCAACGTGGTCGTTGTCCGGGGACCGACGCAGGCTTCGTCCGAGTCTCTCACCCATGGTGCGGTCTATGACCAAACCTCACTGATCCGGTGGGTGTTTCACGCGCACGCTCCGGTGCTCTGGCGGAAGCGAAAAGAGCTCGGCCTTCCCACCACTCGCCCCGAGGTTCCCTATGGAACACCGGAGATGGCACTGGAGGTCTGGCGACTCTTTGACCAGTCGGATCTACGGACCATACGCATCTTCGCCATGGGGGGACACGAGGATGGTATCGTGGCGTTCGGCTTTAGCGCCTCGGAAGTGGGCTGTCGTCTGATCGATCATCAAGCTCGTGCGATGTGTCTCTAGATCTAAGGGCTCTTCCCTTTTGAGGGATTCGAAAGCCAGAAGAACAGAAAGCCAAGAGAACATGATGCATTCCCACGAGCGTTCGAGGAGATCTTGAAAGATGTCTATCTTGAGGCCTTTTACAGCATTGAGGCCCCCCTCTGGGATGGCCCAGGCGATTTCCAGCCTTCCTCACGACGCGGTTGACGTTCCAGAGGCTCGAACCTTGGCCGCGGGGAACCCGCTTTCCTTCCTCCACGTCCTGCGTCCAGAGGTCGATCTGCATCTCAATGTGCCTCCCCACTCGGAAGTCGCCATTGCCCGGGCGACCGAGAATTTTCAAAGGCTCATCGGGGACGTGCCTTTTCGATCGGACTTGGAGCCCTCACTTTACCTCTATCGGGTCAACACCAACGGTGTTGCCCGGATGTCGGTCGTGGGTCTCGTGAGGCTCGAGGATTTTCGCGCGAACACGATTCTTCGACACGAAACGGTCCGTCGGCAGGAAGTCGACGACCTGGCAAGGCTGACTCTGGCTCTCAAAGCACAGATTGAACCGGTCGTGCTCTTCTACCCGGACCGAGCGGAGATCGACGACCGTGTCCGCGCTGCATCCGCCCATCCACCGCTCTACGACTTCACCGCTCCGGACGGAGTTGTCCACACGCTCTGGCGCATCGAGGACTCTGGCCCCCTGGTGCAGGCGTTTTCGTCCGTGAATCGATTCTATCTCGCCCAAGGACACCAGATTGTCGCGAGCGTCCAGAGGGCCTTATCCGAAGGAGATGGTTCTCTTGAGCTCGAAGCCCATCTCCTGGCGGCTCTCATCCCTGAGAGTCAGATCCAAATTCACGCGTCCGGAAGTGTGGTGAAGAATCTGTGTGGGATGAGACCTGAATTCTTTCTGGAGGCCATCCGAGAGGTGTTCGGAGCCGAGGAGGGAGCGCCTCCGTCTCCTTTGCGGCCTGGTCTTGCGAGCATGTATCTCGGAGGACGGTGGTACTCTCTTGATCTCCGGAGGAAGGTACAGGGAGTCATGGTCATCTCCTCGCGTGAGGAGAGCCGTTCTCCGGTCCTGGTGACGGAACAGACCCATCAGGCTCCGCTGGGGCAGATGGACGCGTTCCTCCTGCAAGAGAGGATTCTAAGGCCGTTTCTTGGTATCAATGATCCACGCACCGACCCACGGATCGATTCGGTCTCGGCAGGACCGATCGAGCTCTCCCGGCTGGTCGATGCAAACAAAGCGGCCGTCGCCTTTTCACTGTACGCTCCCCGACTGGCTGACGTGGTGGCGGTGGCCGAGGCCGGACAGTTGATGCCGCCTCGATCCAGCTGGTTCGAACCCAGGCTACGAGCTGGACTCTTGATCTACCGTATGGAATCGTGAAGCGTGCAGACGGTCTACATCAAAGGAGAGGTCGAGAGTGGACGTCATCCGAACGATCAAAGACAAGGCTCGAGCGCGGCGACGCCGTGTGGTCTTGCCGGAACCGACCGAAGAGAGAGTTCTGCGAGCCGCGCGTCAGACAACCGACGAAGGGTTTGCCCAGTGTCTGCTTCTGGGAGAAGCGGACGCCATCAAGAAAAAAGCGCGAGAGTGTGGACTTTCCCTGGACGGAATGGATCTTGTCGACCTTCGGAGCGATCCGGCCCGAAATAGCTATGTCGACAGGTTTGTCGAAGTCCGTAAGGGTCGGGGCATGACGCGATCTCAGGCGGAGAAAACGCTGGAAGACCCTCTGTACTATGCTGTCATGATGGTCGACGCCCAGGTTGCCGATGCCGAGGTGGCGGGTGCCACGCGATCCACTCCGGAAGTCCTTCGTCCGGCGCTTCAGGTTCTCCGCACGGAAAAGGGCATCAGCAAAGTCTCCGGAGCTTTTTTGATGGTGAGTCCCAACAAGAGCCTCGGCTCTGACGGGGTCGCCATTTTCGCCGACTGCGCGGTCAATCCCTGGCTCACGCCCCATGAGCTCGCCGAGGTGGCGATCTCATCGGCCAGAACTCTGCGACGACTCCTGGGCATCGAACCTCGGGTGGCGATGCTGAGCTTCTCAACTAAGGGAAGTGCCCAGCATGAACATGTTGACCGTATCGTCGAGGCGACTCAGATCGCCCGGGAGATGGAGCCATCGCTCAAGATCGACGGCGAACTCCAGGTCGACGCGGCTTTGGTAGAGTCGGTGGGCGCCAAAAAAGCACCCGGCAGCGCCGTGGCCGGAAAGGCCAACGTCCTCATTTTCCCCAGCCTGGACGCGGGAAACACGGGGTACAAGTTGGCCCAACGGTACGGTGACTGCGAGGCCATCGGTCCCATCCTGCAGGGAATCGCGCGACCCGTGAACGACCTGTCCAGAGGAGCGACCGTCGCCGATATCGTGGGGACGATCGCCGTAGCCGCGGTCCAGGCCTGTCGGGATCTGGCTTGACTCTCCAACGGGTTCGTATCGTCCTCGTCCAACCTCGTGAATCGGGAAATGTCGGGGCTGCTGCGCGCGCGGTTGCCAACACGGGACTGGGCGAGCTCGTGGTGGTCGCGAGCGAAGGCGAGCGGTCCTTGCTCGATCATCCGAAGGCCAGGGCAATGGCAGCCGGCGGGCTTTCGACCTTGGAAGGGGCCCGCGCTGTTCCGTCGCTCCAAGACGCTCTCTCTGGGACTGTTCTCGTGGCCGGTTTCACCGCCCGACTCCGGACCCGGCTCGAACCGGTTCCCATTGCGCCCCGTGCGGCTGCAATGACCTTGCTCCAGGCGTCTCTCCACGGGCCTGTAGCTCTGGTGTTCGGTCCGGAGGACAGAGGGCTCCTGAACACAGACCTCGACCTGTGTAGCCTGTTCGTTCAGATCCCCGCAAACGAGAAATACCCTGTCTATAACCTCGCCGCCAGTGTGGTCATCGCGGGTTACGAGCTGGCCGTTGCCGCGCGTTCTCTTGTCGATGAGGGGCCGCGCGTGCCGGATGCTCCTGCCTCGGTCGACGAGATGGAACGTCTCATGGAGCGGTTTTGGAGCGTTTTCACCGACATTCGATTCCTCACGAATCGCGCGCGTCAGGGGATGGTCACCCTTCGGGGGATTCTGGGGCGCGCGGCTCTCCAAAGAAGAGAATACCGGTTCCTGATGGGCGCCTTAGGACGGATCCTGACGGCCATCGACCGGCCCGCTCGGAAAAGGCGGTGAACAAGGAACGGATCTCTCAATGGGGGAAAGGTCCAGCGCCTGGCGCACACGGACAAGGAGTTCCTTGGGTGCAAACGGTTTCTGGAGGATGGGGAAAGTTTTGTCGAGGGTCTTGTGGTTGAACACGGCGTGGTTCGAGTACCCCGACATGTAGATGACCCTTGTGCAGGGTTGACGCTCCCGAATCAGACTGGCCAATTCCGGTCCTGACAGGGCCGGCAAGACCATGTCGACCAGCAGTAGGTCGATGGACACGGGATGAGCGTTGAGAATCTCGAGCGCTTCATATCCTCCTCCTGCCTCCATCACCTCGTATCCCGCGGTCTTGAGGACTCGTTTGATGAGGATCCGCACGATCTCTTCATCCTCGACAACTAGGACTGTCTCGCCCCGTATCGGAGACGGGGCCATCCGGACCTCCATCGAGAGCTGTGGCTTCTCAATGACCGCTTGAGGCAAATAGACTTTGAAGGTTGTACCAGTCCCCTGGTCGCTTTCAACCGTGATGTGGCCGTCATTCTTCGTGACGATCCCGTACACCATGGAGAGACCAAGACCGGTTCCCTTTCCCTCGGCTTTGGTCGTGAAGAACGGTTCGAAGATCCTGCCCAGGATTTCGGGGTTTATTCCGGTGCCGGTGTCGGAGACCTTCAACTCGACGTGTGGGCCTGGTTTGGCTCCCGGATGCTCTTGAGCGTAGCGTTCGTCCAGCACGACGTTCGCCGTCTCAATTTGAAGCTTTCCTCCGGTTGGCATTGCGTCGCGGGCGTTGACGACCAGATTCATTAGAACCTGGTCGATCTGCCCGTGATCACACCGGATCAAGCAGACGTCCGGATCGAGCTTGGTCGTCAAGTCGATGTCTTCACCAATCACTCGCTGTGCCATTCGCTGGGTCATGGTGACCGCTTCGTTTATGTTCATCACGCTCGCGGTGGTCACCTGCTTTCGGCTGAAGATGAGAATCTGGCGGGTGAGGGTGGCCGCGCGCTCCCCGGCCTTCAGGATGAGCTTGAGACATTCCTCCACCTCCGGAGGGACATAACTCTCCGACAAGGCCATGTCCGAGTAGCCCAGGATCGCGGTCAGGACGTTGTTGAAGTCATGCGATATTCCACCCGCCAGAAGACCGACCGCGTGCATCTTCTGTGATTGCAGCAGCTCTTCCTGAAGGGTCACGTCCCGGAACATGAAGATGGCGACGCATTCCCCCCCTATCTGGATCGCGGAAGCGTTGTATTCAACAGGAACGAGCCTGTTGTCAGCTCGTTTCACCTGAATTCCCTCGGAACGGAATGTCCCCTTCTCCTTCAACTGGGTGAACTGCTCAATGATCGTCTGCTGCGTCTCGAATGGAAAGAAATCCCAATAAGGACGTCCTAAGATGAAGCTTCGAGGCCTCCCCAGAAGAGTCTCCGCCTGCCTGTTGGCTTCTACGATAGTTCCTGTGACATTCGTCAAGATGAACGCGTCATTGGCCTGCTCCATCAATTTCGCGTACTTTTCACCAGAGGCTTTGACCTGTTTTTCCAGGTGTTGCGCGTACTTCTCAATCTGAGCCTTTGCCTGAGCCAGCTCGTTTTGACTCGACTTGAGCTCCATGTTCATTCGAAAGGCATCTTCAAGAGAGGACAGAAAAAGATTCAAGACCTGTTGTCTTTGTGACGTGAGAGAGATCGTTCGTCCAAAGAGCTTCACTTCCAGCCCTGTGTTGATCGGGCCGCTCTGCTGGGTTTCCTTCGGCTCGAGAATCGCGGTCAGCCGTGATATTAGGATATGGGCGTTGCACGGCTTGATGATGTAGTTGTCGGCCCCTGCTTCCAGTCCCTTGAGAATGTCCATGGGATCGGCCAACACAGTCAGGAGGATCACCGGGGTCTTTTCGAGAACGGGGTCTTCCCTGATCTGGCGGCACAGATCATATCCCGAAAGACCGGGCATCAAAATATCAGTCAGGATGACGTCGAACCGAGACGTCTTGAGCCTCTCAAGCGCCACGGTGGCATTTTCGGCCAATTCCACGTCGAAATGAGCGCTTTCGAGGATGTGGCGAATGTCGCACGCCTGACATTGACTGTCTTCAACCACCAAGACCCTGGGCATAAGGCCCCCCTTTCCTTGGAGAGTCGGGGCGTCTGAGCTGCAATGGAGCGGTCCCTTTTTCACCATACAAGATAGCAAGCTTGTGCCGTCATAAGAAGACTATTTCTACTCATTTTACGTGCCGCAACGCGCTTTTCACGAAGATTTAACGTGCGAATGTCAAACTTCTGACACGCAAAGGCTCGCCGCCGGCAAAAGCAAATGCGCGGAGCTTTCCATGATGAGCGATCCCACTGTTTACGCTTCTTTTCCGTCCAATCAACGACTGCGACCCACTCCGACGCGTCTGCATCCTTCTCGAATCGGGCAGGTGGAACAGTGAGGCGAAATGGGTACGCAGATCTGGCGCCCGAACGCGACAAACAGTGCGTTGATGGGGACCCAGAATTGTGGGGGTAGTCGAGAGCGGAGCACCTGTTCCGTTTCGTCTGGAGCATGGGTCAAAACGTAGTCAAGTCGGTTACAGATTCGATGAACGTGAGTGTCGACACAGATAGCCGGAAGGCCGTGTCCAACGGCGCGGACAAGGTTGGCGGTCTTCCGGCCAACTCCGGGGAGCATCAGGAGTGAGTCAATGTCGGAAGGTACTCGTCCCTCGAACTCCTCGAGAAGCATTAGGGAGATCGCCCGGAGGGTCTGGGCTTTTCTCCGATAGAAGCCGGCGGGATAGATCAATCGGCTGATCTCCTCCTCGGCGATCTTTAAAAGAGAGTCGGGAGTCGGCGCGCGTGCCAAGAGACGGCTTGCGGCAACGTCCGTGACTTCGTCCTTGGTTCGAAGCGAGATGATGCAGCCGACCAGGACATGAAACGGATCTTCCTGCTGGGCGATCTTCTCGAGCGCCAGCTCGTGTCCGGAACCGTTCAGGTGGACGGCGATCCGTTCGATCGCCTGGGACATCTTTTGGGTGCTCAGCGCTCCGGAATGGCGCTTGATCCACTCACGCGACTCCTCGATTTTGGGCATAGGATCAGTACTCCCGAACCCGGGATTTCCCCCGGGCGAATGACAATTCCCGCAAGGTTTGCAGAAACGGAATCACGAGTCAAGGGCGACCGAGGACCCAGAGCCAAATTGACCCCTGAGGTTCCAGAATGATACGATCCGCACCAACGACATGACTGGCATTCTGGAAATCCTGAGCGGAGCTCTTCAGGGTCGTCGAATCACGGTCGAAGGTTTTCCCTTTCTGATCGGTCGCGCTCCCGGATGTCGCCTACGGTTCGATCCGGTAGCCGATGCCCAGGCCTCGAGTCGACACGCGCAGATCGAGCTGCTGGACGGTCAATACTGGATCGTTGATCTCAACAGTTCGAACGGGACGTTCATCAACAATCAGAGGGCAACCCGGCAGATTCTCTCTTCCGGCGATGTGGTGAGCTTTGGGCTGCAAGGACCAACGGCTCGCTTCCTGCTGGAAGCCGACTCCCCCATCGAGGTCAAGGACGCCAAGCCGGTCCGCGGACCAACAGCCGCATCGCCCCAGGGGATCCCCGAGACGCAGCTTGGGGCACCGATCCAGCCGGCCAAAGGCTTCTTTCCGAAGACGACCTGCCCACGGAGCGCTGAGACCTCCCGACCTGAGGGCGGTGGGCCATCGGCGATGCGCCAGGAGATGGTTCCGTGGGAGCGGCCTGTCTCAGACCGCACCCCTGTTGTCGAACCTGGAGAGGTCACGATCTCGGTGGAGTGGGAAGGACAGACCCGGACCCACACGTTCTCGAGTGGGATGATCCGGATCGGCCGGCATCCGGCCAATGACATCACGTTCGACGCGGCCAAGGCCAGCATCGTCTCGGCCAACCACGCCAAACTCACTTTCCTCGATGGAAAATGGACGCTCGTCGACCTGGAAAGCACCAACGGTGTCTTCCTGCGGGCGGGACCGGGGCGCCTCCAGAAGGTCGTCGTGATCCATCTCACTGGCGGAGAAGAATTCGAGCTGGGCCGGAACGGGCCGACCCTCCGTTTCGAAGTCCGAGCTCGTCCACGGCAAGAGGTTGTGGAGATCGAGCCGGCCACCGTCGTTCTCGGGATGCAGGGCGTGCAGGCCATGGCGGAGAGAGAGCAGGTCCAGCACGGCGAAATTCCGCTGACGAACGAGATGACGATCGGTCGACAGGGCGACTGCGCCATCCAGCTGACAGATCCCCAGGTTTCACAGAAGCATGCCCGATTGTTCCTGAAGACGGGAGCCTACTACATCGAGGACCTGGGGAGTCGCAACGGCACGTACGTGAACGGGCAAAGGACCAGTCAGGCAAAGCTCTCGACCGGCGATTCGATTCTGATCGGCGGTCGGAAACTGGTCTTTTCCCCCCAAAAATTGGCGCTTTTCGATTTCGCCAAGACCCCGGGCCTCGAGTGTTTCGGTCTCTCACGCATCGCCGAAGGCAAGACGCTTCTCGACAATATCTGGCTGTCGATCCAGGTGGGCGAGTTTGCCGCGATTCTAGGCCCCTCAGGGTGTGGAAAGTCCACCCTGATGAAGGCGCTCAACGGTTACAGGGCCGCTGAAGTGGGCAGGGTGCAGGTGGTCCAGACCGACCTGTATGCCGATGCCGAAGCGGTCCGGTCGTTCATCGGATACGTTCCCCAGGATGACGCGATCCACACGAACCTGACCGTCGTCGATACTCTCGAGTACGCCGCCCGATTGCGGCTACCGCCAGACTTCTCGGAAGGAGAACGCCGAGAGCGCGTCGAGCGGGTCATGTCGGACCTCGAGCTCCTGGACCACCAGAACAAGTTCGTCTACCAGCTCTCCGGTGGACAGAGAAAGAGAGTCTCGATCGGCGTCGAGCTTCTGACCGATCCTCGCGTTCTATTTCTGGACGAGCCGACCTCGGGTTTGGATCCGGGTATGGAGTACAACATGATGCGCATCGCGCGGGAGATCGCTTGCGCGGGCCGCACCGTGGTCCTGACCACTCACGCGATGACGAACATCACGCTCTGTGATCGTCTCATCTTCCTCGTTCGAGGAAAACTCGCCTTCTTTGGGGCACCCAAGCAGGCCCTGCACCACTTCAACGTGTCGCGGTACGAGAGTCTGTTCGAGGTCTATAAGGAAAAACAGCCCGAGGAGTGGAAGGAGATCTACCGGAGCTCCCCGGCCTGCAGGAAGCTCCTGCCGGCCTACGCGGAGTCGAAACCCGCGCCAGCGGCAGCGACCTCCACCGGACTGCTCGAACCCCGATCTTCGGGGCCGCTGGAATCGTTCCGCCAGATGTGGGTGTTGCTCTGTCGCTATACGACGCTCTCTTTGGCCGATCCCTGGAACCTGTTCACCCTCCTTGTGGTCTCTCCTGGCGTCATCGGGCTTGGCTTTCTGGCGATCACCGACATGCCCATGGTCTTACTCATGCTCTCGGTGTCGACCTACTGGCTGGCCTGCCAGAACGCGTCAAAGGAGGTGGTGAAAGAGCTTGCGATCTACAAACGCGAGCGCATGGTCAACCTGGGAGTCGTTCCATACATTCTGTCGAAACTCGGTCTGTTGACCGTCATCGCCTTGGCCCAAGCGGCCATACTTCTCGGCCTTGTGATCGTCTTCAAGGGGTACACGTGGGATATCCGGCAGATTTACCCGGTTCTTCTCTGGACCTCGATCTCCGGGGTGACAATCGGCGTTTTGATCTCGGCCGGGGCCCGGACAATGGACCAGGCCCAGACGGCCGTACCCATTCTGCTCATTTGCCAAGTCGTCCTTTCGGGTGCTTTCCAGGATGAGGTTCGTCCCTCTCCAGCGGCAGCGAAGATCTATAGCTGCGTCACCACCTACTGGTCGTTCGACGAGCTCAAACGCGTTTGTTCGAGACGGGAGAATCAGACCAGGGCCCAGGTCGAAGCACAGATCAAGAAACTGGAAGACCGGCAGAATCGGTTGAAGGACGAGATGGACAGGGTCGAAAGCCGGCGGGTCGAGGTGGAGCGAGAGCTCAACGGTCAAATCAGCGGCACCCAAGGGAAGCTGGAGGAAGCCCGCGAAACGAAGAGCGCCCAGACGCCCCAGGAGATGAAGGACGCCCAGCAGAGGGTCAAGGACAGGCTTTCCGAGGCCAAGAGCGGCATGGAACAGGTGGACAAATCACGGACGGAGCTCTCCTCCATCGCCGACCAGATCAAGATGGTTGGCGAAGAGCGTCAGAGTCTGGGAGACGATCTGAAGGCGCTCTACAAGAAGAAGTACAAGGCTCTCTGGTTCAACCACCTCGGGACCGAAGCCGATAACCTGCCGTGGATGCGGGTACTCATTGCGGCCTCGCTTCTGATCTCCTTCGTTTTGTTGAAGCTCCAGGACTACCGAGAGATCGGTGGATGATCGAGACCGCCTGATTGTGCGTCAGCAATACACCGCCTCGCGAAGTCTGTCACCCGCCCGACGCGCATCCCTGTCTCGAGAGAGCGTCGTATCTTTGTCTGTTGTCATTTCAGCCGGTCGGATTGGAGAAGCCTCCGGGCCTGGACATGGCCTTGATCAGAAGCTCTGCGATACCACAGCGCAGCCTGGGAACGATCGGTGGCCACTGCGAGGCCTCGGTCGAAGAACTGCCCCACTTTGTACTGAGCGTCTCGGTCTCCCTGTTCAGCCGCCTTGCGGTACCATTTGAAAGCTTCGATCGCGTCCTTTGAAACGCCGAGGCCGAGCTCGTAGCACACTCCGAGATTGTGCTGTCCGGTCCGGTGGCCCTGCTCAGCCGCCTTGCGATACCATTGCGCAGCCTCGATCGGATCCTTTGCCACCCCGTTTCCTCGACCATAGGACAGACCCATGTTGATCTGACCATCGGCGCTGCCCTGATCGGCCGCTTTTCGGAACCACCGGACCGCCTCTGTCTCGTCCTTTGGGACGCCTTTTCCATCACGGCAACAGAGGCCAAGGCTGATTTGTCCCAAGGCGCTACCCTGATCGGCCGCCTTTCGGAACCACCGGACCGCCTCCTGTTCATCCTTGGGGACCCCCATCCCCAACTCATACATCAACCCCAGATTCCTCTGGGCGCGGGAGTGACCCTGTTCGGTGGCCTTTCGGAACCACCGGACCGCCTCCGTGAGATCCTTTGGAACACCGATGCCGTTGTTGTAGCAGACGCCAAGGCAGGTTTGGCCCTCGGAATGGTCCTGCTCAGCCGCCCTTCGATACCATTTCGCGGCCTCGACTTCATCTTTTGCGATCCCCTTACCGAACTCGAAGCACAATCCTAGGGCGACCTGTCCGTTTGGATCACCCTGATCGGCTGCTTTGCGAAACCAGGTCACGGCCTCTTTTTCGTCTTTCGCAACTCCGATTCCGTACTCGTAGCACACCCCGAGACGGTGCTGGGATCGGGAGAATCTCTGTTCCGCGGCTCTACGATACCATCGGACCGCCTCTGTCTCGTCCTTGACGATCCCCAGACCCAGCCCAAAGCTGGTGCCCAAGTTGTGTTGGCCAAGGGGGTTATTCTGTTCCGCGGACCTCCGGTACCATCGAACCGCTTCGACCTGGTCCTTGCCGACTCCAAGCCCCTTTTCATAGCACCAACCAAGGTAGGCTTGGCCATCCGGATCGCCCTGTTCCGCGGCTTTCCGGTACCATCGAGCGCCTTCCCTTTCGTCGATTGCCATGCCCTTCCCATTCTGGTAGCACCATCCCAGCACCAAGGAACACGTCGGGTCGCCTTGATTCGCCTTCTCTCGGCAGGCTTCCACGGATTTCTGGAGCCACCGGGAAGCCTCTTGTTCGTTCTTCTCCACACCGACTCCGGCCAGATGACATCTACCCAGCTCGAATTGGGCTGGGCCGAACCCTTGTTCGGCGGCCTTGCGGAACCATCTTGCGGCCTCTGTGTCATCCTTGTCGACAGCCCGGCCGTCGCGATGGGCCCGCCCCAGCTTCCATTGAGCCACAGGATCCTGCTGCCAGGCGGCCTTGCGATACCATCGAGCCGCCTCGACGGCGTTTCTCTCCACGCCCTCCACGCCCGTCTCGAAGAGTCCTCCCAGAGCGGACTGAGCCTCCCTATGACCACGTTCCGCAGCTCGTCGGTACCAGGCGACCGCTCGATCCGGCTCCTTGGTGACCTCATCTCCTGTGGCGTATCTTCGGGCCAATCGATACTGCGCATCCGGGTGTCCGGCCTCAGCCGCGCGTTGGCACCAGTCGACCGCATCCCTTGGGCTCGTGTAGATCTTGCCTGGTGTCTCGTAAGCCATCGCAACGCGGTAGAGATCCTCTGCAGATGAGGCCTTGAGCTGCAAGAGAGCCAACCCCAGGATTCCCGCGTTCGCGGCCCAGACGGTTGCTGCTAGGATCAGGAGGCCGACCATCCAACGCGCAAGAGGAAACGATTTCGCCCCGTTTTCGGAAGAGACGAGAATCCCGGTGGAAACGCCTCCGGACTGGACCCAGGAGTCTTCACTTGCGTCCGGCTTGTATGCCTGGTAGGTGGGTGGAAGTCCTTCCGGTTGGATGCCTCGTCCAAAAGAACCGATCACCGTGGTCGGAAGCCCGGTTCCCTCGCCTCCTGCCATGGGTCTCCTCATGGGCTCGAGACAGGACCGTTCCTGGACCGCCGCCTCGTACTCCGCGGCGAACTGGGTGGCGGTCGTGTATCGATCCTGGGGGTCTTTTGCCAGGGCTTTCAAGACCACCCGATTCACTCTGTGGGATACCTCGTCAATGGGCTCGGGGGAGACGTTGACGATCTGATGGACAATCTCGGGACCCGTTCCCTGGAACACGATTCGTCCCGCGAGCAGGTGGTAGATGGTCGCTCCCAGCGAATAGATGTCGGTGGCCTCGGTCAACGGGCTCGTGCCGCTGATCTGTTCCGGTGACATGTATTGGGGCGTTCCGGCGACTCCCGTCCCGGTCTGGTGCGTGACCGACTGGCTCAGTTGAGCTGCCAGACCGAAGTCGGCCAGCTTCGCGATCGTGCTGGAATCATCTATTGGGCCTGTCAGAAGAATGTTTGCCGGTTTGATGTCACGGTGAATGACCCTTTGTGCGTGGGCCTTGTCGATGGCACCCGCAATGCCCGGCAGAAATCGCGCGACCTCCTCGAGAGAGAGCCGTTCTGGAAGGCGCTGGCGATACCTCTCGAACAGGACTCTCGAGAGCGAAGGACCGCTGACGTACTCCATGACCAAGAACAGGTTGCTTCCGGTTACTCGACCCTCCAAGTGCAGAAGTCTCACGATGTGTTCATCCAGAAGGTCGAGGCAGACCTCGGCCTCGCGCAGGAATCGAACGCGCGATTCCTCTTCGTGCGAGACCAGATCTGCGGGGAGTTTGAGAGCGGCCTTTCGATCGGTGAGCAGAAGATCCTGGGCGAGGTAGACGATCGACATGCCTCCTTTGCCCAGAAGCCTGGCCACGGCCCACCGCTCGGCAAGGACCGTTCCCTCAAGCAGGAGAGGAAGCTTGAGTCCGGTTCCGGGCACGCTGACCGCAGGACCGCAACGCGGACAGCAGGGGGTACCAACCGGCACGGTGGACCGGCAGTTGAAGCAGGTAGGCATGGGACGCCCATACTAGAGGACGCCTGGACAGGTGGCAAGTTCTCCCTGATCCCCCGCGCCCCGTCTGCGGCGTCAGAACGCGGTCGCCGCTCCTCAATGTACGTCTCTGTACATCTGCGTCGCTGCGACTTCGTTCTTCCTTGCATCCAGGGCACATCTGGGGTCCAGGGAAGTGAAAGTGTATCTCCTCGAAATGCTCATGATCACTGGGTTTGCCAGAATGAGGTGAAGGATTTGGGTTCTGGGTACCTTGTCGAGATGCGTGCACTTTGGACCAGAGTCGTGGCAGATTGTTTTATGGGTTCACTTGAAAACGGAGTGGGGTCCCGTCTCGTTTCGGTTCGTCGTTGAAGAAAGGGACATGGAATGGTGATGACTCACGGAAGACGGCTCGATGCGACTTCTTTGGACAGAAGCCAACTCATCGTTCGCAGGCAATCGGTCTTGAATCTGCCAGAGGGACGGCCTGTCCTTCGACGAGTCCGTGGTCTTCTCTTTGCTCTTCTTCCCATCCTTCTGATTCTTCTGACCCTGTCAGTGGCCGAAGCTGCGACCCCAAGGGTCCCTGTAGCCCTGACGCTCTCACGCACCGCGTACTCTGCCGAGGTGGATCCTGCCAACCTCGTGTTTCATCCCACCACTCTTTCATCCGCAAAACATTTTTTAAACGCATTTTCCGAGTACACGGAATCCGTGGAAGAAGAGGTTGACCGTCTGGCCAAGGGGTTGATCGCCGAGAAGGACTACGGGTCTCTTTCCCGGATTGCAAAACGAGCCAGGAAGCTCCACGCCTCGCATTACCACCAGGCGATGCAGGCCGCCACGTCCCATCTTATGGACTTCCAGACCCAGTTGGGGGATCAGACCGATCGTCGGTCCACGTACATCCTCGTGGACAAGTCGCTCTTTCTCATCTACTTGGTCGATGGCCGCACGGGTCGTGCCCATGCCGTTTTTCCCATCGCTCATGGGGTCAAGTCGGTCGTGGGTCCGAAGCAACGAAAGGGAGATCTTCGGACGCCGGAGTGCACACAGGGGGAACGGACCCCTCTATCAACGCCGTTTTTTGCCAGCCCCTTGGTCCCGGATGACCCGTTCCCTGGCGAGGGTTGTATCACGCGCGGGATCGGGGTTTGTTCTCGAGATCCCCGCTACGACTATCTGTCCACCGGCTGGACCGTTATGTTGCACGGAACCCCGGATCGTGGGTGCATCGGAACCCGTGCGTCCCATGGCTGCATCCGGCTGCTCCCGGAGCATATCCAGGTTCTCTTCGATTACGTCAGCGAAGGGACCAAGATCGTGATTTTGCCCTGACACAACTGGAAAGAGCAGGGAGCAAAGCGACCACCATAGTGACCTCTTCTTCGTGGGGGTCGAGCCGAGCTCTGGGGGTCCCCCACCCCCTTGGCACCATGATGCCAGGTGGGGGGCTTTAGCTCGAGGCGGGGTGTGGGGCAAAGCCCTGGACCAGGGAGCAAAGCGACCGGTCGAGCCGAGCTTTGCTTGGCTCGAGGCGGGGTGTGGGGCAAAGCCCCACTTCCAAAAAGGAAAAGCTGGGGGTGACGACCGTGAGGACCACAGGTGCAGGAACTCCTGTGCTACGAGGAACGAGCTTTTGACCCGTCCTCTCCTCCGGTCTACAATCCCCAGCCTTCTTTTTGAGGAGCCTAACGGAATTCTGTTCCGGCAGTCTCCTCGGCCTTAGGGGAGATCTTTCTGATCTCAGTCACCTTCGGGCTTGGAAGGAGGAGCCGGCGGGGCCGGTGGCGGCTCGGGCGGAGGAGTGGGAGCCTTCTGCTCAACAACGGGCTCCTTCTTCGCCTCTGGCTTCACGATGGTGACGCCCTGATGGACGTGTCCCTGGGTGTGGTACAGGAACGGTCCGGTCACTTCCGGCCGGTTCGAGTAGTGCCAGTTCATGTTTCCCTTGTTGTAGTAGTAGTACGGAGAAGCGCACTCATCCTGGAACGGGCCTCGCGAGGAGGTGTACCACCAGTTCCCGTCCTCTGCTGCCTGAACGATGCCGGCGCCGAGCGAGAGCACCGCCAGGGCTGCGATCAACATCAGTGTCCGTTTCGCCATGTTTTCCTCCTGTCTGATTCCCGGTTGCCCGCTGGGAGAGACCCCGGCCTCTGCCTATCGCTTCCTGCACCGGCGGGACACTTCTGGCCGTTGCGATCGGCTGATCGGTAGGTCTCTCTCGTGCCCGGGCTGCCCCGAGGAACTCGGCAGAGTGCCTCCTCGTGGGGCCGGCACTCGCTTGACCCAGGTGAGGGTCAAGAGCAGTGTAACACTCGTTGCCCCCTTCAGCAAAAACTTGAAGAGAAAGACCAAGTTTTCGTCGAATCGGAGCTCTAACGACGTTCAGAGTCTGGGTTTTTAAGAACCCATCCTTGGGCTCGTCCCCGGGCCCTTCGTCGCCGTTCTTGGGCGAGGGCTTTTCCTTGAAGAACGGATTGGCTCTCACCACTTGGTGTTTCGGCTAGAGATCGGCCCGGGCGAAGAGGCGGGGGCAATAAGTCGATCGAAAAGGGTCTTTCTCGCGACGCTCCGGAGAGTGTCAGGGCCCTATCCCAACACGCTCCTAGCGGCCCCCTCGGGCGTCCAGACTCTTGCGGGCCTCCGGGTGACCCCGTTCCGCCGCCTTTTTATACCAATTCACGGCCTCTGTCTCATTCCTGGGCACGCCCGTTCCCATCTCGTAGCAGACGCCCAGATTGTACTGGGCATTGGGGTCTCCTTGATTTGCCGCTTTTTCGTACCAACGGACCGCCTCAGCCTGATCCTTGGACACGCCCGTTCCTTGGTAGTAGCACGAACCTAAACTGTTCTGGGCGTTGACGTGCCCTTGCTCGGCGGCTTTTTTGTACCAATTCACGGCTTCTGTCTCTTTCTTGGTCAGACCCACTCCATTCTGGTAGCACCAGGCAAGGTTCGTCTGGGCATTGGGATTTCCACGGTCGGCCGCCTTTCGGTACCAAAGGATCGCTTCTGTTTCGTCCTTGGAGACACCAAGTCCCTGCTGGTAGCACCAACCCAGGTTGTTCTGGCCCTCTGAGTGCCCTTGTTCAGCGGCCTTTCGATACCAGCCGACAGCCGCAGCCGCATCCTTGGCCACGCCAACTCCGTTGTCATAGCACCAACCCAGGTTGTTCTGGGCATTGGCGTGCCCTTGTTCAGCGGCTTTTCTGTACCACTTGACGGCCTCTGCCTCATCCCTCGTGATGCCCAGGCCGTTTTGGCAACATCGGCCAAGATTGTCAGAGGCGAAGGTGTTGTTCTGTTCAGCGGCCTTTCTGTACCACTTGACCGCCTCTGTCTCGTCCTTGTCGACCCCCGTTCCATGTTCATAGCACCAACCCAGGCTGCATTGAGCTTCGGCAAAGCCGTTCTGGGCGGCCTTTCGATACCAACGGACCGCTTCTTCCGGATTCTTGCCCATGCCGATGCCTTCTTGGTAGCATCGTCCCAGGTTCCACTGCGCCCGAAGGCTTCCTTGGTCCGCTCCCCTGCGGAACCATTTCGCGGCTTCGCCTTCGTCCCTGGCTACTCCCGCTCCCAGACGGGAGCACTCTCCCAGCTGGTTCTGGGCCTCGACATGACCGCGCTCCGCCGCCTTCCGATACCAACGGACAGCTTCCGCTTCGTCTTTGGCGACTCCTCGTCCATTCAAGAGGCAGTCTCCCAGGCGTTTCTGAGCCTCCGAGACCTCCTGCTCCGCCGCCTTCCGATACCAACGGACAGCTTCCGTCTCGTCCTTGGCCACTCCGGATCCGTTTTCGTAGCTTGAACCAAGATCGGTCTGGCCTGGACCAAACCCCTGCTCGGCCGATGCGCGGTACCACTTGACGGCCTCTGTCTCGTTCTTGTCGACACCGATTCCCTGTTCGTAGCAACGGCCGACCTGGTCCTGTCCGTCAGGGTCTCCTTTGTCAGCCGCGAGCCGAAGGAACCGTAGAGCTTCTTGCTCGTTTCTGGCCAGACCCTTTCCAATGAGGTAACACAGGCCCACCGCGACACAGGCCTCCGCGTCACCCCGCTCCGCTGCCTCACGACACCCCTCTGCCGCGTTGCGGAGCCACTTCTCGCCCTCTTTTTCGCTTTTCGCTCCTCCCTTGCCTTCCAGGGCGCACCGCCCAAGAGCGAACTGCGCCAGGGAGTCCCCCTGGTCGGCTGCCTTGCGGAACCAGCCGATCGCTTCGGGCCAATCTCTCTCCGCTCCTCGACCGTTCAGATAGGCCAGACCGACCTTCCTCTGAGCTGCCGGGTGACCTTTTTCTGCCGCCTTGTGGTACCACCGGACCGACTCGACGAGGTTTCTTTCGACCCCTTGTCCGGTCTCGAAGAGGTGACCAAGCCGGTGTTGCGAGTCTCTGTGCCCATGCTCGGCGGCTTTGCGACACCACAAGGCCGACTGGACCGGATCCTTTGGAACGCGATCCCCAAGAGCGTACAAGCCGGCCAGCCGTGCTTCTGCCTCTGGATGGCCCGCCTCCGCTGCCCGTCGGCACCAGACGAGAGCCTCCGCAAGATTGTGGTAGAGAGCTCCCTGGCTCTCGTATAGCCGGGACACCCGCATGTACTCTTCTCCGGTTTTGGCTGTCAGTCTCGCGTGAGCCAGGCCGACAACCCCCTCGTACCAGAGCCATCCTAGAAAGGTCATCCCCGCAAGAACCGCCACCCAGACGAAGGAACCAAAACGTGTCGGGGAGGGGGGCCGCGAGGAAGGCTGAGGTGGGGACGGAAACGGGGTGGCCGGCGGCGTTGGGGTCTGTGGCCAGTGCGAAACAGGAACGGTTCCGGGAAGGCCCGACACCGGGAGGTTCGACGGTGAAAGATGGGGGCCGGATGGAGTCCGCCCGACCAGGCTCCCTGGAAGGCGTGAGAAGCCGGGGGAACCTTCGGGATCGGACGACCGTGGAGCTCCGGCATCCGCCGATACTCGCGCCCCGTCGACAGAGGAGGTTGGAACCCGCGGCAAGCTCACCGGAGTCCCCTTCACGGCTGACAGGAACGCTGCTGCGAATTCCGTGGCCGTTGGATACCGGTGTCGTGGGTCTTTCGCCAGTGAGCAAAGGACCACTTCAGTCACGGCCGCAGAGATCCCATCGATGGGGGCGGGCTGCGATTGGACGATCTGGTGAACGATCTGGGCACCGCTTCCTTCGAACACCAGCCGTCCCGACAGGAGCTGGTAGACGCTTGCGCCCAGCGAGTAGATGTCCGTGGCGCCGGTGAGTTTTCCGGCTCCGGAGATCTGTTCAGGGGACATGTACTGTGGTGTTCCCATCACCCCCATCCCGGTCACGTGGGAGACCGACTCTCGAATCTGGGCGGCCAGACCGAAATCGGCGAGCTTGGCGATTGTGGACGGGGTGCCCACCGGCCCGCTGAGGAGAATATTCCCCGGCTTGATGTCACGATGGATGATCCTCCGGGCGTGGGCTTTATCGACGGCGCTGGCGATTCCCGGAAGGAAGCGGGCGATCTCCTCCGGAGTCATCCGTTCGGGCTGATTCTCTCGATACCGATCGAACAGGACGCGTCCCATCGAGGGGCCGGCCACGTACTCCATCACGAGAAACAGTTCGCCGCGGGCCACGCGACCCTCGAGATGGAGGAGCCTCACGATATGGGTGTCCTGGAGATCGAGGCAGACCTCGGCCTCGCGCAGGAAGCGCAGTCGGGACTCCTCGTCGTGGGAAACGATGTCGGCCGGGAGCTTGAGAGCAACCTTTCGGTCGGAGAGAAGAAGATCCTGGGCGAGGTAGACGATGGCCATCCCTCCCTTGCCCAGAAGCCGGAGGATTCTCCAGCGATCAGCAAGGACCGTGCCTTCCATGAGTAAAGGGAGTCTGAGATTCGCGCCCGGAACAGTGACGGTTGGACCACAGCGTGGGCATTCATGAACGCCCGAGGGGACTTCTGTTCGGCAATTGAAGCAGGTGGCCATTAAGCCTATAGTAGAGGACACCTGGATAAGGTGCAACAGTGCGAGGAGCCTGTCGGAGTAAGACGCCTCCAGATTCCGGACGCCAGGCTAAAGCCTGTCGGACCGAAAATCCGACAGACTCCCAGGATGGATGAGGTCCCGATGATACGGGATCTATTGTTTTTGCTCGGTCCCGAGGATGGAGAGTGGAGTAACGACCGCCCTGTAATGGTAGTCCTTGAACGCCCACCCGGACGCGGCTCGATACCAAAGACGAACGGTGAGAACTTGACCTTGGGTCGGCAGGCCGCTGGCCGTGCAGGATGTGGCCACACCCAGCGAATTGCTGTTGAAGTACGAATGCGTGGAGCGCCTCGAGCCGACCGTCAACCAGTTCTCCAGGATTCCGTCGCTCTGGGTCCATGTGAACGTGGTCGAACTCCCGGTGAGTGTCGATCCCGGCGTTGGGCTGGTCATCGTTGCCGTGATCGCCATCGCTTTGTACTCGCAGTCGATGTAAGACCACCCAGAGGTCCTGCGGTACCACAGCCTGACTTGGAGCGACCTGCCGTCGGTCGGGAGTCCGCTGACCGAGCAGGAGGTTGCCAGTCCGAGAGATTTGCTGTTGAAAAGATCTCCACGGCCTTTCCAGGAGCCGACCGTCAACCAGTTCTCCAGGACCTCGGTCGGTTGACTCCAAGTGAATGGGAGCGAAGACGTCGTGAGCGTCGATCCGGGCGTTGGGCTGGTCATCGCGACCGTGGACGTGGAGCTCTGCGTCGTCGAACTCGCGACGTACTGGGAATCGACAAAGTTCCATCCGGAGGAGTTGCGATACCACAACCGCGCGTAGACGGTTCTCCCGTCGGTCGGGAGTCCGCTCACCGAGCAAGAAGTGGCGGTCTCCAGCGAGTTGCTGTTGTAGAGATTGCCCCGGCCCTGGGTCGAGCCCACGTACAGCCAGTATTGGAGGATACTCGTGCTCGAGCTCCAGGAGAATGTCTGCGTGCTTCCGGACAGAGTCGATCCGGACGTTGGGCTGGTGATCGCGACCGAGGATGTCGAGCTCTGCGTCGTCGAACTCGCCACGCACTGGTGGTCGGCGTAGGTCCATCCGGCGGAACTGCGATACCACAGCCGGATGTAGAGTGTTCTCCCATCGGTCGGAAGCCCGCTCACCGAGCAGGAGGCGGCGGTTCCCAGCGAGTTGCTGTTGTAGAGATCCGCCTTTCCTTGGGTCGCCCCCACGTAGAGCCAGCATTCAAGGATATCGGAGCTGAGGGTCCACGATATCGTCGTGGAGCTTCCTGTGAGGGTCGCCCCGGACGTGGGGCTCACGAACGTCACCGTCTGTGCCTGGAGCGTGCGAGCAACGAGAAGGCAGGCGATGAGTATCCACAAACCAAGATGTCGCTTCATCAGGAGAACCTCCTCGCCGGTAGACGGTCTTCCGTCCCACCGGACTCTGCGTCTCATTGAGCTTCGGCGCCCAGAGCCGGGCCTCTTCCAGTCTTGTCACAATGATAGCATGAAATCTGGAGTTCGATCTGTCTTGAGGAGTCGAAAACTTCCGTGGCAAAAAGAGCTCACCTTGCCCAGGGATGTCCCCCGATGATACGATACGAAACGAATGACCGGGCTCCCCAGCCTTCTTCATGAGAAAGCTTCTGGCCTTCCTTTGCGTCTTTCTTCTCGTCGCCATCGGGTCGATCCACCTGATCTCGACCTGGTTCCTCACTCCCGAATGCGTGAGGAGTGAACTCCTTACACGGCTGTCTCCCGTGTTCGACGGACGGGTCACGATCAAGAAAGCGTTCTTCGGGTTTCCCTCGTCTTTGACGATCCAAGGGGTGAACCTCGCGTCGCCCGATGGACTCGAGGTGTTTCTTGACCTCAAGCAGTGCGTCCTTTCTCTGGATCTGTGGGCGTTGACAAAAGGCCAGGTTCGGCTCTCGGAAGTCTCGCTCGAGGGTCTTGAGCTCCAACTCAAGCGGGGATCCGATGGACGTTTTACATTCGAGCGATACTTAAAGCTCACAGCCGCGGCGAGGGGTCCTCATCGGGCTCGTTCCCTCTGTCGTCGGCCTCTCCATCCTGGGGCGCCTTTTCGCTGGCTGTTGGCGGGCGCCGTAGGAGCTGCTCCCGATTCAAGCTCTTCCACGCCAGGAGTGACAATCGACCGGATCCTCATTCGCGGAAGCCGCCTCCATTATGTCGGTGCCTACCTGCCTTTGAAGATCATCAACTTGGTGGGGGCTCTGAGTCTGGGGGGTGACCGACTCGAAGTGCTCGAGCTCAGGGGGCGAGCCTTTGATCAATTCATGGTGTCGGTCCGTGGAACGATGTCCCTATACGGAACCGATTATGACTTGGAGTTGAAGCTCGACGAATCACCGCTCAAGCCACTGATCAGTTTCATCCCCACCCTCAACTTGGCGATGTCGTGGAACAGGGAACAGATCAAAGGGATGGCCGGGGCCACCGTGAAGTTCCTGAGAGACGAGAGAGGCGAAGCGATTCGGGTCAAGGTCGGGGTGAAGGATCTCGTTTGGACCAGCCCATCCGTCCTTGGCGCGACACTCCAGTCCGCGGAGACCACTTTTTCTGCGAACATCCTCGGTGACGGCGACCAAGCTCGAACAGAAGGAGACCTCACTCTGTCGGGTCTCCTGCTCCGACCAACAGCGACGACCAACGATATGGTCCTGTCGAGCTTCAAGCTCGCGTTCGACCTGGCTCACTCCTTCCTCCGGTTCAAGAACTACAGCGGAACCTTTCGGCAGGGGACGGTTTCGGGTAGCGGCTTCTACAACCTGCCCGGTTCAAGGCCGGGCGACTACGAGATCGGCTATGCCTTCGCCGATGTTCCTTTGGAGGAGTTAGGTCTGGGGTCCGGCAAGACGTTGCTTCCCAAAATCGTGGTCTCGAGCGCCAAGGGACGGGTCTTGCCGACGGCGGTGATCCTCTCCACCGGGGAGTTTCGATGTGGAGGGTCAAAGCTCTTGGCACAGGGTCGTTTCCGCCCGGACGGGCCAGTTTGGCTCGTCAAGGAGGCCCAGGCTCGCCTCGATCTGGATGGCGGTGAGCTCGCCGTTCTTTTGGGCCTTCAGCCGATCGCCAAAGTCTCTGGTTCCGTGTCTGTCGCGCTTTTTCCGACCGGGGCATTCAAGGGACTACGGGGGACCGGCCGGATCGAGAAGGGACACCTCACGTTCGCCTCACCCCGAGGCGGTCCCGGCGCGAATCTCGATCTGGACGGGGGAACCATCGAGATGTCGAACGGACGCCTGTCCTTAGCCGAGCTCAAGGGACGGACCCTGAGCGGTCAGATCGTTGTCCAGGCAACCCAGACCGACCTGAGCGATCCCAAGGCCGGAGCTCGGATCAATGTCGATCTGAAAGACGCGGATCTCACTGCTTTGGGGGCGTTTCTGGGCGCGGGAGATTTCCTCAAGGGAGGACGGGGCCACGTCACGGGCCAGCTTCGTGCCACCAGCTTTTCCGGAACGATCATGGGCGAGCGAGTTCGTACCGTGATCCCTGCCCAGCTGAAGGAGACCGCCAGCAAACTGCGGCTCGCGGAGTTCGATTTTTCCCAGGTCTCCTCTCGCATCCTGCTGACGAGCGATGGAGTCGACATGGCTGATATCCGGGCGATTGGCCCTCATGGAAACGTATCCGGGTCAGCACGCATCGACGGCGCGGGACGAGTCGCGGGCCAGTTGGTTTTCTCCGGAAACAAATCCGTGCCTGGCTATCATTCCGTACCCCTCGGTTCGACGGGCGATACACCTCGCTAAAGGGAGCTTTAAAGAAACCGATGACCGTTACCCCGGCACTCGATCACCCGGACAAGATTCTCTGCAGTATCTGCAACGACCCGATCCACGGAAGCGACTGGGTCATCTGTTCGCGATGCGATGTGCCGATCCATCGGGCGTGCTGGACCTATGCCGGAGCCTGTCCCGTCTACGCCTGTGGCTCCCGGGAGTTCAAAGAGAACGTGGACCTGCTCCTTCGGTCCAAAGCTCCGGTTGTCATTGATGGGGTCGTCCCTTCTGTTGTTCCGCAAGAGCGGGAGGTCGTCGTTCGATCACCGGAGGAGCGGGCCGTCACCTACCTGAAAGTCGACACCAGGAGAGAGGAGCTGGTGACCCGGCTGGCCGATCTGGTGTACCGCAAAAAGACGGCCCGTTGGTACATTCCGGGGGGTAGTTGGCTACCGCCCTTCGTTCTCTTGATGTTTCTCGATCCTTTGAGCTGGCACGTCTGGCTCGGATTTTTCGCCTTTGGTGTCACGCTCGGGGTCTTGAAGAAGATCCGGCTCACGATCGGCGCTCCTCCAGACGAAGAGATCGATCGCGTCCGGAGTCAGATCCAGGTTTTGGAGCGGTTCTCGAGACAGCTCGAACCTCTGCCTCCGGGGCGAGGAGGCGTCTAGAGAGTCGTGATCGACTTAAAGCAGCTCCGCAACATCCCGCGCATCGGTGACGTCACCAAGATCCTGGTGAAGCACGGCCTGGAGCAGATGGCCGAGACTCTGGGGCTCGCATCCCTGTTCGAGCGTGCCCGGCGAATCATTCATAAGGAAGGGCCGCCGGAACTCTCGTTGACGCTTCCCCAGAGGCTCCGCGCTGTGATGCAGGACCTGGGGCCGACGTTCATCAAGCTTGGCCAGATCCTGTCGACCCGTCGCGATCTGTTGTCGGAGGAGTACATCGAGGAGTTTTCCCGGCTTCAGGACTCGGTTTCACCCATGGAAATCGAACGGGTGGAGGGCGTCTTCCTGCGAGAGTTTGGTCACAGACCACAGGATCTCTTCTCCCAATTCGACCGGGAGCCGCTTGCTGCCGCTTCGATCGGCCAGGTACACAGGGTGGTCCTCAAGAGTGGGGAAGAGGCCGTGGTCAAGGTCCAGAGAGACGGCATCTCCTCCGCGATCCGATCCGACGTCGAGATTCTCTACTTCCTCGCCGAGAGGCTCGAGGCGGCCGAGCTGGTCGACAAGATCTATGGAACGACCGACATCGTGGACGAGTTCTCTCGCTCGATCCGGCAGGAACTGGACTATCTGCGGGAGGCCCAGAATATCAACACCTTCCGGCGGAATTTCCAGGACGAACCCACGGTCTACATCCCACGGGTCTATGAATCGTTCACCACGAGCCGGGTCCTCTGCATGGAGTACATCCACGGGAAAAAGGTGAGTCGATTCCAGCCGGAAGACGGAGACCCCAAGGCGATCGCGCGAAACGGCGCCCAGGCCGTTTTGAAGCAGGTGTTCCTGGACGGGTGTTTCCACGCCGATCCGCACCCGGGTAACGTTGTGATCATGCCGGGCAATGTGGTCTGTTTCATGGATTTTGGCATGACGGGACGGTTGTCGCTCAAGATGCGGGACGGCCTCTGCTGGCTTCTGATCCACCTCCTGAATAGGGACTATGATGCCCTGGCGAGGGTTCTGGCGGACGTGGGAGAGCCGATGGAAGACATCGACATGGACTCCCTGTCGACGGCGCTTCTGGACACCCTCGATCCGTACTACGGTGTCAGTCTGAAGCTCATCAACTTCGGGGATCTGATCCGCAGCCTCAGCAGGCTTCTAGTCCGGTTCCGCCTCCGTCTTCCCTCTTCCTATACCCTCATGATGAAAAGTCTGATCACCGTGGAAGGGATGGGAAAGAAGCTCGACCCGGAGTTCGACATCACGGCCCTGTCCAAGCCCTTTGTGCAGCACCTGATCATCGATCGGTGGCAGCCCAAGCGATTGGCGCACGACATGGAGCTGATCGCCCTCGACGTGGCCAGCTTCGCCCGGAGGACACCCCAGCAGCTCTCGAAGATACTAAATAAGATTCAACACGGGCTTTTGGAGCTTCAGTTCACCCACAAGGGCCTCCACCCAGTGTTGCACACCCTGGACAAGGTTTCCAACAGGATCGCCTTCTCCCTGGTGATCGCCGCGCTCGTGATCGGGTCATCCCTGATCATGGCTTCCACCGGCGGAGTGCCGTCCGAACGGTTCAAATGGCTCGGCGTCGGAGGGTACCTCGGAGCGTCGATCCTTGGCCTGTGGCTGATTTTTTCCATTCTTCGATCCGGCGGCCTTTGAAGGCCAATCCCACTTGAATTGACGTTCCGACCCCGGACAAGTCAGATAGCCCCGCCAGCAATGCTTCTATATTAAAGCTCACTTTGTTCGTCACTTCATGGGTATTGCCCCTGAAGACCGGAGTAGGCGTCTTTCGTCTCTCTTCCGGAGTCTGTGGCTTTCGACGGTAACGCACCGATGAAGAGGGTGGGACGATAAGCGTTTCAAACAACAAAAATCATGCGTGACATCTCTGAAACATTTACGCACCTCGATGCGTAGTCTAACGCGATTGAGATCCATTCTGAACCAGACGTTACGCTCCAGACGCGGTCTGGAGAATATTGAAGCCGGACAAGTCGGCGCGCTGCCCAAGATAGGGACTCGCGGGCAGACAGGTCGGTCCAATGATCCGATCTTGGAGGTCGTTTATGAGTGCGTACGGACTGGGGACTCTAGGAGACAGCCCTCGAGCAGTATCACTGGTAGGTCTCGTTTTCCTCTGTCTGCTCGTCTGTGGACCTGCGCTGGCTCAATACAGCGCTTATGGCAACAGCGAGTACAGCTCCGGACAGGGCTACTATGGCGGCTCTAGCTGCCAGCCGGCCAGCGGAGTCATGGACAGCATTTCCGATTGGTTTTCGACTAGCGACGGACAGGGGATCGGCCGAACCGCGGGCGGTGCCTTGGGAGTCGCGGCCGGCTCGTTCGGTGGAGCGGCGCTGGCCTCGTCGGTCATCAAGGCCGCAGGGCTCTCCTCGATGGGGGCGATCGCGCCCATCCTCGTGGGGTCGGCCATCACAGCCGGCAGTGCTTTCGTGGGCGGCAAGATCGGAAGCCACGGAGGCGCCTGGATGGACAACACTCTCGGCCCGGACACGACGTGGACGCTCGTGGGAGCGGCTGCCGGAGCCATGGCCGGCTTCACGTTGTTGCCTTCGTTGGGGCCGTTCGCGGGTTCCGCCGGCCGGGTGCTCGGAGGGGCTCTGGGCGGTATGGCTGGTGGCATGCTTGGGAAGATGTTCGCCCCCACTCTGCAGCAAGTGATGACCACAAAGACCATTTACGGTGGAATCGGTGCTCTGGTCGGAGGGGCTGGGTTCGGGATTCCGGGGGTCCTCGCCGGAGCGGTCGGTGGATACACTTTGGGGTCGATCTTCGACAACAACTTCTTCTCGGATGGGACATCCCTGCGCCAGGACCTTCAGACGAACGTGGTCGACTACTCGCAACCGCTCAACCAGCTCAGCAACGGGGTGTCGAGAGTCGGCAACGCGATCGGGAACGCGATCGACTCCGCCGAGGCTCGACTCCAGGGCAATAGCTATCCCTACAGCGGCTATGGCTACATCGGCGAGAACAATCCGTACACGTGCCAACCTGCCAATTCGACCGTCTATTGGGGGACCGCTTCCGCTCCCCAGGCGACCGGGTCTCCGTCCGAATCGGGCGCGGGTGATACTCTGAGTCAGCTCAAGAAGCGGTACTTCGAGGCCCAGTCTCGGTACGTGGCTCTGGAAGGCGTTGCCTCGCCGGAGAGAGTCCAGGCCTATCAGAACATGATGTCGGCCAAGAAAGCCTACGAGGACGCAGCGCAGCAGGGGCAGTAGACGGCCGAGATTCGTTTTCCAGACGACACTTCCACCCCCCGTGGAGGTGTCGTCTTTTTACTTGAGGAATTCTGTGTGAGCGATCGTCGTCCGGGTCCTCTGGCGGACGTCCGGCCTGTCAGTCATCACGGCGCTGAAACAGGAAATCGAGGATGCCTCGGCTCTTGGTCTCATCCTTGATACCGTCACCCCAATAGGGATAGAGAGAGGGAAAGAAGGCTACCAGGGCCCATGGTTGTTGGTACGAAGACGACACCTTTCTGAGTACCACGGGGCGCGGCTCGCTCTTTTCGTCACTGTCGCCTCCGGCACCAGGAGCGACTCCTTCCCAATAGTCCAGTTTTCCGAAACCGCCGTACTCCTTGCGCCAGTACCCGAGAAGCTTGGTGCGGGCGGCCAGCGCCGAGTCGGAGAGCCCACGGTCGAGAGTGTGGTGGTATCCGAGAAGGAGGGCGTGGATCGTCGCCGCGAGTTCCGGATACGCTCCCTCCCAGGACAACGTGCTCCTCGACGCGCCTGGACGCTCACCCGGTTGTTCGTGGGAGTATCCGACCACTCCCCGCTCCAGGTGTTTCTCGACGAGGTGTTTGACCTGAGTCACCGCTACGGCCTTGTAGGTCGATTCTCCAATCAGCTCAAACCCCTTGAAGAGAGCCAGAGCCGCCCAGGCATGTCCACCCGGAGCGCCTGAGCCCGAGATTTCCTTGACCTGCCTCTTGGTAATAACGAACTCCGTCGGCTCGAGGCTGGTCGATAGCGCCCGGAGGAGCGCGTCCGTCTCTCGTTTGGCCAGAAGCTCGAGGGAGGAGTCCTTGGACAGTTCCGCGATTCGCCAGAGGGCCAGACAGCGGCGGGCGGTCCTTTCTCCCCAACTTTTGCCGGTCCGAAATTGATTCTCATCGAGTTTTCGTCGTGCAACGCGCAGCCATCCCAAGTCTCCCGTCTCCAGCTCGAGAGCAAGGACCGCTTCGACCGATTCGAAAAGGGACGTGATTTGACCATCCTCCAGATCCTGTGTGGCCAGTGAGACATCTTTCAATCTGTCGAGAGGGAGGCAGTTTCGATAATCCTCGATGCTTTCTTTGTCTTTTGCCGCTTTGGCGAGGTGCCACGCCAGCGTGTGGAGAAACTCGGGACGGGGCGAGTATTCGAGCGTTCCAAGTCGATCCTGTTCGACCGTCCGGGGGAAATGCCCTGCGTCGTCCTGGTAGATCGATCGGAAGAACGCCAGCATGCTTTTGGAGACCTCCTCGAACGATACGCCTGCTGGAGCTGAAGTGGGCAGGTACCGTCCGGAATCGAGGAGTCTTTCTTTATCGCGGCCGTATCGAAGCCTGAGGAGTCCCAGAGTCTCTCGTTCCTGTCCTGTCATCGCGACTTTGAAGGTAATCGCTCGCCTCTGGGAGATTTTACCCAGTTCGACCCGGGCGATTCCCTTGGAATCCGAGACGCCCTTGACCGTGGTTCTATCCGCGGTGACGACCACCTTCGCGTCTTCGAGGGGGGTTGTTTCGCTTCTCTGGATTTCCGTTTGGTTGGCGCGACAGACCACGCGCCGAAGGTGGAAATCGAGGATCAGATTCTCGGAGGCAGAGAGCTTCAACACGCCACGGTACGTCTCGTCGGCCGCTACCGATCCCTTCAGATACAGTTCTTTGTCGCCCTGCGAGGCGTGGATTAGGATCGCGGTCTCCTTCCATTCGCCCAGGATACCGTTCGATTTGACGAACTCCCGCGCGAAGGAAACCAGATCGACGCCCACTGGGTGACCCGCGAACGTGGTCACAATGCGTCCTTTTCGGCACCGAACCTCGACCACGTGTCTGCCGGGACCAGGGCCGCCGGGAGTGTCCATCGAGCTTCCCGGAGCGACCTGGAGAGTCATCCCGTAAGCCTCTTCGACCCCCGGCAGTTGGGTCTTGAGATCGGTCTTGAACCCGGTGCCCGAGGGGCTGATCATGATGTCCCTGGTCCTCTCGACGGCAGGGAAGTAATAGACCGTAGCGGTTAGGGTTTGAGAGCTTCGCTGAACCGAAGTCGAGCCGTCTCGGGCAACAGATTTTCCTTGCCACTCGTACGTTCCTGTCCAGGAAGGGATGCGGAGGACTTTGTTCGTCTGCCGGGAGAAGATTGAGCTGACCAGCTTCCAGCTTCCTCCCTCTCCATGGATCCACGTTTGGGTTTTCAGATCGGTCGTGGCTCCGGCGGCAAAAGACGGACCAAGAACAGGACCTAGGGCCAGCACCAAGGCCAGACTTCGAAAAAGCCACTGTCGAATGTCGCGCATGGGGGAGGAAGGATACCATGCTCTGGAAAGCCTGGGCAACCGGTGGCAACGAGTTCTGACGCCGCGAGACGGGGTGCAGATGGGGGATTCAAGGCTGACCAGTGTGCTGGCATCCAGAGTCGTCGGAGTGGTAAGGTGCCGAGCGCCATGCAAAACGGCAACGTCGTCTGTCCGGTCTGTCGAGACCAGGTTCCAATGAAACGGGGATCCGCGGACGACTGGGTCTGTCCCTCCTGCGGAATTGTCGTCCGGAAGCCCTGCCATGTTTCGGCCACCCAAGGACCCGGGGCGAAATCTTCAGATCACGACCCAACCAGCCCTCCGGTCGTCCAGGACCGCCCTTCGATACCCTTCAGCCCCGGCTTCCTCGCCCAATACAGCGTTGTTCGGCTGCTGGGCCGCGGCGGGATGGGCGCTGTCTATCTCGCAAAACAGATCCATCTCGACCGCCTCGTCGCCGTGAAGGTTGTCAAGGCGCAGGAGATCGCGACCGACCACGTCCGTCGGCTCCTTAAGGAGGCCAAGGTGCTGGCCGGTCTGAACCACCCCAACATCCTGGCGGTCCATGACGCAGGCCTGGACGGGACGGTTCCCTACATCGTGTGCGAGTACGTGGAAGGAGAGACTCTCGCGGATCGACTCAGGCGCGAGCCACATCTCTCCTTGGAGCGCTCGCTCGAGCTCGCGGTCCAGATCCTGGACGCGCTCCACAGCGCCCACGAACGTGGGGTCGTCCATCGCGACTTGAAGCCGGCCAACATCTTTCTCACCCGGGACGCGAGACCGAAGATCGGCGATTTCGGGTTGGCCAAGTCTTTGACCATTCCATCCGGAGAAAGCGTTGGAAAGGTTTTGGGCACCCCTCCCTACATGAGCCCGGAGCAGTGCCGCGGTCGTGGGACGACACCGTCGAGCGACCTCTACGCGTTCGGGGTGATCCTTTTTGAAATGGCCACGGGGCGGCTTCCGTTCCTTGGGCCTGATCTCGCGGAATACCTGTGTCAACACATCCGAGAGACACCTCCGCGAGCGCGATCGATCCGGGCCGATCTTCCGGAGACTCTGGATGAGATCCTCGATCGTGCCCTGGCAAAAGACCCCACCGTGAGGTACCCCAACGCGCTCGAGTTCAGGAAAGCTCTTCAGGGGCTCTCCTTGACCCCTGCCGTGGCCGACTTTCAGACCGCACGTCCGACCTCCGGGCCGCCACGGACAGTCCGGGTGGAACCGTCCGCGGGCATCCGGCTCGCCGGCCGGTACGAACTGATGTACATCTTGGGGCAGGGCGGTATGGCCCAGGTATGGCTTGCGAAAGACCTGGCGATGGAGGGAACGGAAGTGGCCGTCAAGCTCCTTCCTCCCGAACTGTGGGCCGATCCGGAGTCCCGCGCGAACCTCGTCCAGGAGGCAAAACTTTCGATCAAGCTCTCCCACCCCAACATCGTTCGCCTGATGAATCTCGAACCGGGCGACTCTCCGTTTCTGGTGATGGAGTACGTGGCAGGGCCGACTCTGGCCGAGGTCTTGGCCCGGCGCAAGGTGAACGGGCTGGGCCCGATGTCTGCCTCCGAGGTCCTCCCGATCGTGGAAGGCGTTGCTGCGGCTCTGGATCTTGCCCACAAGCGCGGCATCATCCATCGGGACCTCAAACCCTCCAACGTCATCCTGGAGACGGCTGGCGACGGGGTGGTCGCCAAGCTGGCCGATTTCGGGGTCGCCGCGGAGATCTCGAGCTTTCGGACGCGACAGACCGGCATGGTGCCCTCGGGGACCCTGGCCTACATGAGCCCGGAACAGGTGACGTGCAAGAAACTGGATTCCCGATCCGACGTGTATTCGCTTGCGGCCACGGTCTACCATGCGTTGACCTTTTCTCCTCCGTTCGTCGGTGGAGATGTAACCTGGGCGATCGTGCACGAGTCCATCGAAGATCCCCCGGGAGTCCCTCCGGAGATCTCGTCGGTGTTGCGGATGGGGCTCTGCAAGAATCGGGATGAGCGTCCTGCCACGGCTGGAGAGTTTGCACAGCGATTCAGAGAAGCAACCAAAAGAGCGCAACCCGGCCCGTCGGTGATCGGTAACAGGACTGTGCAGAGCGTACCGATGGCTGCTGCGGCTCCTGATAGAAACGGGAACAACACGCTGCGACGCGGCTTGGACACCGAGCCCGGGGCGTTGCCGGGGGCGATCTCTAACGCCCGGGCCACCCCGTCGAGACCCCGACCGGGAATCGGGTGGATGGGGACTGCTCTTGGTCTCGCGGCCGCACTGTCCGCTTTCGCGTTCTGGGTCCATCCGGAAAGGCCTGCCCCTGGACCATCCCTCAAAGCCCCCTCTTCACCGAGTCCGTCCCCCGGCGCCTCGACGAGAGCCATGGCTTCTCCGCTGACATCCTCGCCATCGCCGATCCCTCCGGCGCCCAAGGAACCAGACCTCGGATGGAAAGCGCAGAACGGCGACGCCAACGCGCAGTTCGAGCTGGGACGACGTTACGAAACGGGAAAGGATGGGCTCAAGGATTTCGTCGAGGCGGTCCGATGGTATCGAAAAGCGGCGACTCAGGGGCACGCCACAGCGCAGAACAATCTGGGGTTCTCTTATGCCAACGGCAATGGTGTCCCAAAGGACGAGATAGAGGCGGTGCGGTGGTACCGCAAGGCGGCAGACCAGGGATACGCTGCGGCCCAGTACAACTTGGGTTTCTGCTACACCCGGGGCTGTGGTGTGCCAAAAAACGAGGCGAATGCGGCGCAGTGGTATCGCAAGGCGGCCGAGCAGGGAGATGAGGACGCTCAGGCGAGTCTGGGCGAGTGCTACGAATACGGCCGAGGCGTCGAGAAGAATGAGTCAGAGGCTGCGAGGTGGTATCGCAAGGCGGCCGACCAGGGACACGCCACAGCGCAGAACAATCTGGGGTTCTCTTACGCCAACGGTAACGGCGTCCCGAAGGACGAAGCCGAGGCGGCCCGGTGGTATCGCAAGGCGGCCGAACAAGGAAACGCCGCTGCCCAGTCGAACCTGGGGGACTGTTACCTTAATGGCCAGGGCGTCCCAAAGGACGAGGCAGAGGCTGCGCGGTGGTACCGTAAAGCGGCTGAGCTGGGAAACGCCGGAGGCCAGTTCAGCTTGGGGTTTTGCTACTCTCTGGGTAAGGGCGTGCCAAAGGACGAGGTAGAGGCTGCGCGGTGGTACCGTAAAGCGGCCGAGCAAGGACACGCCACCGCGCAGAACAACCTTGGCTTCTGCTACGCCTGCGGCAATGGTGTGCCAAAGGACTGGGCAGAGGCTGCGAAGTGGTATCGCAAAGCGGCTGAGCAGGGAATCGCCGTGGCCGAGTCGAACCTAGGGGACTGTTACCTGAACGGCCAAGGTGTTCCAAAGGACGAGGCAGAGGCGGCCCGGTGGTATCGCAAAGCGGCCGATCAGGGGAACACCACCGCCCAGTCGAACGTGGGTTTCTGTCTGGCCAATGGTCGAGGAGTGCCAAAGAATGCCGCGGAGGCGGTTCAGTGGTACCGTAAGGCGGCTGACCAGGGAAACGCCGTAGCGCAGTCAAACCTGGGGGATTCCTATTTCAACGGTCAGGGTGTTGCCAAGGACGAAGAAGAGGCCGTGCGTTGGTACCGCAAGGCGGCCAACCAAGGCAACACCATCGCCCAGTCGAACCTGGGGGACTGCTATTGGAACGGTCAGGGTGTCCCCAAGGATCAGGAAGAGGCTGTGCGATGGTATCGTAAAGCGGCCGCGGCCGGGAACGCGAGGGCGCAACAGCAACTCCGCGACCACGGTTTGACGTGGTGAAGCCTTGGTTCCAAGAAAGGGCCCCTCCACTTGTCCTCCGGACTCAGGACTAAAGCCTGTCAGACTGAAAGTCCGACAGGCTCCTAGTGAGAGGAGGCCTGTGCGTCAAGTCGAGCGTAGCTTACGACTTTTGGGGGAAGCCGCGCTAGGTCGATGAGAGGTGAACCCGGAGTCTTTGCGACGCCAGAGCGTCATCTTGCGCTTCAAAGTCGATCGGCTGATGCCAAGCAGTTTGGCTGCCCGGGAACGATTGCCATCGACCGAATCCAGAACCCGACCGATGTGAAGCCTTTCGGCTTCACAGAGGGAGATTGGACTTCCCGAGACTTCGGAAGCGTGAGTCCTCATGTCCACCGGAAGGTGTTCGATGCCAATGGACCTGTTCCGGGACAGAATGAGTGCTCTTTCGAGGACGTTTCGGAGTTCACGGACGTTACCGGGCCAACCGTGGCGTTGGAGGAGAGTGACCACGTCGTTGGGGAGAGACTGGATCTTTTGGCCGTCCCGGCGTTGCAGTCCTTCGAGCAGCCTGCCGGCCAGGGCTGGAATATCCTCCCGGCGTTCTCTCAGAGGAGGGACCTCGATGGGAAACACGCTCAGTCGGTAGTACAGATCCTCACGAAACCGACCAGCGGTCACCGCCCTCATCAGGTTCTGGTTCGTGGCGGCGAGGATCCGGGCATCCGCTTTCAAGGGACATGTCCCGCCCACCCGTCGGAATGTCTGGCGATCCATGAAGGTGAGAAGTCGAGCCTGAACCTCGAGCGGCAACTCGCCCACTTCGTCCAGGAAAAGCGTGCCACCAGCGGCCGCTTCCACCAAGCCGCGCTTCTGCTGCACCGCGCCTGTGAACGCACCGCGTTCGTGTCCGAACAGCTCGGATTCGATCAGTTGAGGCCCCAGACTCGCGCAGTTGACTTCCAGAAAGGGGCCCTTTCCCCGGGCACTCTTGGCGTGAATTCGGTGTGCGAGCCACCCCTTGCCCACCCCGGTCTCTCCCAGCAACACCACGGTGGCGCGATCGTCCTCGGCAACCGCATCCGCGATTTTGAGCACCTCTCGCATCCTGGATGAATGAGTCAATTCTCCTCCGGATCCCGGAGGAACATGGTCTGAACCCGCCAACACTTCTGCCGCGTGCTTCAGGCGGGCGAGTTCGGTCAGATCGCGTGCCATGCTGGCCAGCCGGAGCGGACGTCCGGACTCGTCTCGAATCAGAAAGAGGCTCTCTTCCACCTCGATTTCGCAATCCTCGCGCAGGCGTCGCACCACCATCGGTGCCAGCTGCATTCCGTTCTGGACCTTCTTTTGGGCGGCCCGGAAGCTCGTTCGAAAAGCGACGGGCACGAGCGACTCGACCGGTGTTCCAATCGCGTGTTCCGCGGGCTTTCCGTAGACCGCCTCCGCGGCGGGATTCCACGAGACGATGAGACCGTTCAGATCCCAGGAGATGATCGCGTCTCTGGCGTTGGTGACCAGCGCGGCCAGCTCGCGTTGCAGGGCCCGGGCCCTTTCCGTCGCGTTTTTGCGGGCCGTTATGTCCTCGGAGATGCCCAGGAGATAGCGCGGTTCTCCCTGGTCGCCCAGCACCGGGACTTTCTTGGTGCGTAACCACCGAATCCCGTTGCGGGTGAGAATCGGCTCCTCGGGGATGTCTACCAGCTTGCCGGTTTGCAGAGCTTCGAGATCGCCCTTCCGGAAAGCCTTGGCCTGGTCTTTCGGATAGCAGTCCCGATCGGTCTTCCCCAGGAGCTCTTCGCGACTTCGATCCAGCAACAGCTCGCCCGCCCGGTTGAAACGCTCGTAACGGAGCGTCCGGGCATCCTTCACGAAGACCATGTCCGGGATGTTCTCGACGATCGCATCCAGGAAGGCGTTGATTTGCCTGAGCTCTGCTTCCGGTGTCCGCGACCCTTTAGACGTTCGTGCTTTCATCGGCCGTTCTCACGAGCAGAGGGGGCGATCATGGACAGTCGTCCCTTTTTATATCAGGTCGCGGAGTCCGGTCCGGTCCTGCTTCTGGAGGACACGACCAAAACCGGCACCAGACCCGCCCGGCCGTGACGACATGGATCGTCGTTCTGTCTCACGGAGCGAAGGGTCAGGAAACGAGAGCGACCTTGTGATCCTGGCGCAGGCCCTGGGCTGGTTGAGTGCGGCGTTGTCCTGCGCGACCGAGGTCTTCGCGAGGCTCGTGTTCATAGGATCCACCCTCTCTTGTTACAGGACTTTAGCATGAACATCAAAGAATGACGATCTCCCAGACAAACGTCAATCCCCCAATCGACGGGATGGATGTATGATGGGCGAGTGAAAAAGGCGGGTCCGATTCGTCAACGGATCCACAGGGAGGTGTCTTGACCGTGAAAGTGGTGGCGTTCAATGGAAGCTCTCGCCGGGACGGAAACACAGCGATCTTGATCCAGCGGGTCTTCCATGTCCTGGAAGCAGAGGGCATTCAGACAGAGATGATTCAGCTAGCCGGCAAGGTCGTCCGCGGATGCGCGGCCTGCTATCAGTGTTTCAAGCGTGCGGATCGGCAATGCGCTTTGCCGGACGGCATCGTCAACGAGTGGATCGGCAAGATGTCCGAGGCCGAAGGCATCATTCTGGCCTCTCCGACCTACTTCACTGACGTCACTTCGGAGTTGAAGGCTTTGATCGACCGGGCCGGCTTCGTTTCTCGCGCCAACGGCGATATGTTCCGCCGTAAGGTGGGAGCCGCGGTCGTCGCGGTCCGCCGTGGAGGCGCGATCCATGCGTTCGACACGATCAACCATTTCTTCCTGATCGGACAGATGTTGATCCCCGGATCGAACTACTGGAACGTGGGCATCGGTTGCGACAAAGGCGATGTCGAGAGCGATTCGGAAGGCCTTCAGACCATGGAGACCTTAGGCCAGAACATGGCCTGGCTTCTCAAGAAGATCCACGGCTGTTGAGCGGATCTGCCGATCTCGAAGACCGTCGGTTTCGTTCGTCATAGCCGGCCGCAGGAGGGGCAGCGCGGGATGACGTTTTTCCACGGGCTCTGAGCTCAGAGACTTGATAGGTTTTGCGCTCTTTGGCATGGGAGAATGACTCCTGATGGGAAGTTGATTCTTGTGTTCAAGTTGCTCGCGTGATACCATTCCGCCTTCTTCTAGAGAAGGCTTTCGGAGGGAGAGTCGGCGCCGACGAGCTCCGCCATAGCCTCTTGACGTGGGGTCGAGTTTGGCCCTGCGCCATGGTCAACCGTCTGTTTTTGTTGACATGGTGTCGTTGCCAAACTGAACCTACCGCTCAAGATGTTGGCCGGGCGAGTACCCTACAAATCTTGCGTCATGAGCGAAGTTTTGCCCGACCAACCGATCAGGCCCGGAAATGGCTCCGATCTTTCCGGCCGTCGTGTCCTCATCCACGGAATGGGCCGATCCGGCCTTGCCACTGCTGACCTGTTGACCCACCACAAAATCCGTTTCGGATTCTACGATGATCAAGAGATCCTGAACTATCGGGCTCTTTCCAGCAAGATCCGGTGGCCGGAAGTGGAGGTCCATTTTCGAGAGATCTCTGGAGAAACCCTCCAGAGATACGATCTGGTGATCACCAGTCCTGGCGTTCCGGCCCATTCGCCCATGTTGATGGCGATGAAGAAAGCGGGGCTCAAGGTCATCAGCGAAATCGAACTTGCCAGCGGGTTTGCCAAGGCACCAGTGGTGGCCGTGACCGGAACGAATGGAAAGACCACCACGTGCACGATGGCTCAACTGCTCCTGAGCAAGGCCGGGCGAAAAGCCGTCGTCACGGGGAACATCGGGTATCCTTTCACAACGGCAGTGATGGATGACGCCCCGGATTTCTTCGTCGTGGAGGTTTCGAGCTTTCAACTACATCACGTCGATCGGTTTGCTCCACAGTTTGCCGTGATCACGGGCTTTGCCCCGAACCATCTCGATTGGCATGGAGACCTGGACGACTACTTCAGCTCCAAGATGAACGTCACCCGGAACATGGGCTCTGACCATGTGGTGATCTTCCCTGTCGGTCAGACGCGGATCCATGAAGCCCTCTCTCGATGCCCGGCGCGCCAGATCACATTTGGCCCGGGGGGTGACGTGAGTCTTGATGGGCGAAGCGCCGAGATCACTGCCCGTACCCGGGAGGGCAAGAAGGTCTCGTATGTGCGGCTGGAGACTTTGGCTTCTCAGTTGGGCTACGACTATCGAAACGTGTCAGAGTGTCTTCTCGCCGTCACCGCGTTGGCATGTGCCCTCGATCTTCCGGCATCCACGGTCGAGGCGATGTTGACTTCATTCGTCCCCTTAAAACATCGCATCGAGGTGGTGCGAAATATGGGCGGGGTGATGTTCGTCAACGATTCCAAGGCCACTTCCGTGGATGCAACGGCCTTTGCCCTGGGCAAACAGAGTCGACCGGTCGTTCTGATGCTGGGGGGCCGGGACAAGGGGCTGTGTTTTGCTGAGCTTCTTCCCGCGAGCCAGGGAAAAGTCAGGGCCGTGGTCGCGTTCGGAGAAGCTCGTGAAAAGATCGCACGCGAGATTGGGGGTGAGTTGACGACCCACTTGGCCGTCAACCTCGACGAGGCAGTCGATCGCGCATGCCATCTCGCGCAGTCGGGAGACGTTGTCCTCTTCTCTCCCGGATGCGCCAGCTACGACCAGTTCAAGAACTATGAGGAGCGGGGAGACGCCTTCCGCCGCATCGTCAACGAGCTCTAGCGTCGCCTTCGCCTATGAAAATCGTACCGGCCTCCGTCGACCACAAGCTGCTGTTCATGCTGATGGCCCTGATGGGAATCGGGCTGGTCCTGGTCTTTTCCGCGAGCTCCTCGACCAGCCTCGAGCACTATCAGGACAAATTCTACTTGGTCAAGCGTCAGCTTCGAGGAATCGGTCTTGGCCTCTTCGTCATGGTGGTCCTTCTTGGGGTGGACTACCACCGGCTTCGATCTTTGTCCGTTCCGGGGCTCCTCGTGACTTTTGGCCTGCTGGTGTTGGTTCTGGTTCCTGGTGTCGGACGTACGGTCAATGGAGCCACCCGATGGATCGTCCTGTGGGGGTTGATCCAAATCCAGCCCGCTGAGATCGCCAAGCTGGCGATCATCCTCTACCTTGCGGACACCCTGTCGAAGAACTACAAGAAACGAGACAGTTTCAAGGATCATCTCCTGCCCAATTTGATCTTGATCGCTGGCACCGCTTTTTTGATCGTCAAACAGAAGAGTCTGAGTTCCGCCACTCTTGTGGCATCCACCGGATTCCTCATGATGATCGTGGCGCATTCGAACTTCGGGCACATCGTTTCGACGTGTCTGATCGGCGTGACTTCGGTTGCGGCTTTGATCTACGCCGAACCCTACCGGGTCCGGAGGCTGATCGCCTTTGCCGATCCTTGGTCAGACCCTGGCGGGGCGGGCTATCAAATCATCCAGTCGCTCATGGCACTCGGATCGGGTGGCCTTTTCGGTGTCGGCATCGGGCAGGGTCTGCAGAAGCTCAAGCATCTGCCCTTCGTGAGCACCGACTTCATCTTTGCCGTCGTGGGTGAAGAGATGGGGCTGGCAGGAAGCCTTGTCGTGGTTGGGTTGTTCCTGGGGGTCTTGTGGCGAGGAATACAAATTTCCCTTCGAGCCCCTGATCTGTTTGGAATGTTTCTCGCTTTCGGAATTACGATCGAAATTTGTCTTCAAGCCCTCCTCAACATGGCGGTGGTGATGGGACTAGTCCCGACCACAGGAATTCCCCTGCCCTTCATCAGCTATGGCGGGTCGAGCATGCTCTTCTCTCTGGCCAGCGTGGGGATCTTGCTCAACGTCTCGCGGGCCGCGGAAACGGACTCCCTCTCGCGGATGTCCAGAAGATGGAGTCACTCGTGATCGGCGCACTCCCCATGACTCGATCCTCCAGGGAGGAAGGTCTCCCTTCTCCCGTGGGGGTGAGTTTCTCCGTCCATCCCGGGGGTGAGCTCAGGATCGCGTTCGCTGGTGGAGGAAGCGGCGGTCACATCTATCCCGCCCTGGCCGTGGCCCAGACGGCGCTAGCACGAAAAGACCGGAGCATCAAGGTTCTGTTCCTGGTGTCTCGGGATGGACTGGAGCGACAGGTCGTCGAGGCCCATGGCCTTCCCTGCGAGCAGATAGACGCCGTGCGTCTCACGAGGAGAGAGATCCTACGTGTCCTTCCCGGCATGTGGTCGGGGATCCGGCAGGCCCGGGCTGCCTTGAGCCGTTTCCAGCCTCACGTCGTCTACGGCACGGGCGGTTTCGTGTCCTTCCCCGCGGTGGTCGCTTCGTGGTCACTGGGTATTCCTTCGCTTCTTCATGAGCCCAATACCGTTCCTGGCAGGGCGAATCGCCTGCTCGCTCGATTTTCTCAAGGGGTCGTGACGCACTTCCCAGGCTCTGGCGTTCATTTCTCGGCTGGTGTCCCTCTTTACGAACTGGGGACTCCCTTGAGATACGAATACGACCCCGCCTTGAGAATCCCTTCCAAGGTGAAGACCCTTTTGGTCTTGGGAGGCAGTCAGGGGGCCCAAAGGCTGAACACGGTGGTCAAAGACCTCTACCCACGCCTGGCCGAGAGGAGGGACTTGAGGATCGTACACATCACGGGGATGAAAGATCATGATCGAGTCGCGACCGGTCTTGCCCGGCCCTACGAGAACATAGAGATCCTGCCCTATACGGAGGCCATGGACCGAGTCCTTTATCGAACCGATCTGGCGCTGTGCAGGGCCGGAGCTTTGACCGTTTCGGAATTGGTCGAGTTTCAGATACCGGCTATCTACGTGCCCTACCCAAACGCTGTCGGCAACCACCAGTACGAGAACGCCCGGCCTCTCAAAGAACGAGGGGCGTCGGAAATCCTCGAGGAAAAGGATCTCGATCCGGAGCGGTTGCTCGCGACCCTCGATCATTTCCTCCAGCCCGGCCGTCTGGAAGCTCTCGGATCCCGTCTAGGCGAGGTCCGTTGTCCAGGGGCGGCAAGGCGAGTCCTCGGAGCCTTGGAGTCTCTGTCTGGAGAGGGAAGGAGAGCCGATGGGTAAGGTGTAGGGCTCTTGCAAGGGCTCGGTTCTTTGATGAGAGAGGATCATGGACCTTCTGCTCGCGACGACGGATGGGATCCTCTTCCCGATGAGACGATCGCCGTGGCCGCGGATCCGCGGTCGGGCCCGGAAGTGGAGTGAGGCCTTGGCCAACGACAACTTGCCGGTTCTTCCTGATGGCAAGCCGTCTTTGACGGCCGTTCTGCCTGCTGTGGAAATGGAGGCGGTTCATTCTCCGCAGATCCTGACGGGAGCCCAGATTCGAATGGACGCAACGAACCCGCGAAATCCTGACCTGGAGGCCGATTCAGCCAAGCGAACTCCAGAATCCTTCCTGGAGTCGTCATCCGCGAGGACTCGTCGTCCGCTTTCCCTCGAGAAAGTTCAACGGCTGCATTTCATCGGGATCGGGGGCGTCGGGATGTCAGGGATTGCCCAGCTCTGTCTGTCTCGTGGATTTGTGATCTCGGGCTCCGACATGAAGGGGTCCAAGCTCACTCAGAAGCTGGCCGAGATGGGGGCCCGGATTTGTTGCGGTCATTCCGCGAAGAACATTCAAGACGCAGAGGTTGTGATCATCAGTTCGGCCATCCCTCCCGAGAATGAAGAGCTCAAGGAGGCCATTGCCCGTGGACTGCCGATCCATCGCCGAGCCGAGCTCCTGGGTTGGCTCATGCACGGTCACACCAGCGTTTCGGTGGGGGGTGCCCACGGAAAGACCACGACGACGTCCATGACCTCTCACCTCCTTCAGACAGGAGAGCTCGATCCGACCCTCGTCGTGGGAGGCGTTGTCAACAGTCTGGGGTCGAACGTCCGCCGGGGTGCCGGGCATTTCATGGTCGTCGAGGCCGACGAGTCAGACGGTTCGTTTCTTCTTCTGCCGAGCAGCGTGGTCGTTGTCACGAACATCGACGATGATCATCTCGAGACCTACGGGACGATGGAGAACATGGAGGCGGCCTACCTCCAGTTCATCAACGCGGTCGGACCTGAGGGACTGGCCATTCTCTGCGTCGACGATCCTCGAGTCCGTCGTCTGCTTGGCCAGGTCCGGGTGCCCCGTCTTCTCTACGGGCTGTCCGAAAGCGCGAATCTGCGTGCCGTCGATTTGAAGTACGACGGCCACCAGAGCAGTTACCGGGTCCTGCACGACGGTCAGCACATCGGCACTTTCACGCTTTCCGTGCCCGGTCAGCACAACGTCTTGAACTCTCTGGCCGCCGTGGCGGTAGCGCGCCACGCCGGTGTCTCGAGTGAAGCCATCGCCCGTGGTTTGTCGACCTTTTCAGGGGTCAAGAGACGATTTCAGTTCATCGGTGAAGCCGGTCAGATCAAGATCTTCGACGACTACGCCCACCATCCCACGGAGATCAAGGCCACGTTGGCCTCTGCCCGCCTCAGTCGACCCCGACGGTTGGTGGCGCTCTTCCAGCCTCATCGATACAGCCGCACCGAGATGTTGGCCTCTTCGTTTGCCCAAGCATTCGTCGATGCTGATGTCGTGATGCTACTTCCGGTCTATTCGGCGGGCGAGAAGGCGCGGGACGGGGTCTCCTCCGGGCTCATCTACCAAAGAATGGTGCAAGATCATCGATATGTGATCCAGTTGTCGCCCCGCCCGACGCTGGAGTCGCACGTCCCCCTGATCTGTTCGCAGCTGGAACCGGGTGACTGGTTTTTTACGGTCGGGGCTGGAGATGTTAACCAGATGGGGACCATGATCCTGTCCCACCTCGAGCAAGGCGCCACCTCCTGAAGAGCCCAGAGACTCCAACGTGCTTTCTCGGTCTGTCAGCAGTAAGACATGTTTGATGTCATGGGGTTTGTTGAATCCATGACGGGCTCGGCGTTTCTCAGGCCTTTTGAGAGGCCCTCTCCAACCCGTTTTTTCTTGCCACCGGACAGGTCGGGTGCTAACATGACAGCCCATTTGTAGCCTTTTTATTTGCCGTAGAGGCACGAACGGCCTGGTAGAGACTCCGGACCTCACTGGGGAAGGGGCGTGATGGGACCTGGGCTCGTGGAGCAGGCGCTGCATCGCCTCATCTCTCTGCTCCAGTTCACGCTTTTGGCCTGCCTCTTGATTTGTGCTGGCTACCAGAGCCATTACATTTTTTTTCGGGCCCTCTATTTTCGAATTCGGGAGATCCAAGTCCAGGGCAACCAGGCTCTCTCTAAACGGGAGATCGTCCGACTTTCGGGACTCGAGCTGGGCGATCTCTTCTTCAAATACAACTACGAAAAGGTCAGGGAGCGAATCATTACGAGCCCCAGAGTTGAAGACGCTCGAGTTGTCGTGAAAAGTCCCAATTCCGTGGAGATTCAGATTCGGGAGCGGCAGCCCTTCTTTCGGGTGGTTTCCTTGAACCGGTCCTATGAGGCGGATCGTGCGGGGACAGTCTTGGGCCCGCAGAGTACGGGGAAGGCGCTTCCGTTGCTCATTGGCGCGGTGTGTACGCCGGGGCCCTACGGACTCGTTCTCGATCCGCTCCAGAAAGAGCTTCTGGCGAGCATCGTACCCGCTCTCGAGAAAAGCCCCATCTCGAATTTCACGTCGCTCAATATCATGAGTCCCTATCGGGTCGAGGTTCTGTGGAAGGGCCAGACCGTCTACCTCGCTGATCCGGCCACATTCGAGAGGAATTCGAAGCTGGTGGATCGGGTCTTCTCTGAAGTCTCGGATCGAGGGAGGTCGCTAAACGCGATTGATCTCCGGTTCTCAAACGTCATTCTCAAACTCGCGGAACTGCCATCCACGGCCGATCCCACAGAGGAGAAGGCGTCGAGATGAAGCCCTCCAATATCACCGTGGGTCTGGATATCGGGACGACGAAGATTTCGACGATCGTCGCGGAGGTTGATGACGACAATGAGATCAACATCATCGGCATCGGAGTGGCCCCCTCACGCGGTTTGAAGAAAGGGATGGTCGTCGACATCGAGCAGACGACCCAATCCATCAAACAGTCGGTGGCCGAGGCCGAGAAGATGGCAGACGTGGTCATCGACTATGTTTTCGTCGGTGTGGCGGGGAGTCACATCTCTTCCATGAATACACGCGCCGTGGTGGCGGTCGGTGGAGAGAATCGCGACATCACTCAGGCCGACGTCCAGAGGGTGATCGAAGCCTCGAAAACTTTCGCTCTGCCGCCCAATAGGGAGATCATCCACGTGTTGCCGCGTTTTTTCGCGGTGGATGAGCAGACCGGGATCCGCGATCCCAAGGGGATGTCGGGTGTCCGACTCGAGGTGGACGTTCACATCGTGATGGGGGCTGTCACATGGGTTCAGAACCTCATCAAGAGTTGTCATCGGGCCGACCTCGATGTCGCGGCCATCGTCCTGCAGCCGATCGCTTCGGCAAGCGCGGTTCTCACGAATGACGAGAAGGACCTCGGGGTCTGTCTCGTCGATGTCGGAGGAGGAACGACCGACGTGGCCGTTTTCAAGGACGGAGCGATCGTCCACTCCGCCGTTCTGCCCGTGGGAGGCATCCAGATCACGAACGATCTGGCGATCGGGCTCAGAACTCCCATGGTCAACGCTGAAGATCTCAAGGTGCGTGAAGGGTATGCTTCGGCCGAGATGTCCGACCCTTCCCGGACCCTGGAGGTCCACAACACCGGGGGCGAAGGAACGCGAATCCTTCCGGTCAAGAACCTGTGCGAGATCATCGAGCCACGGATGGAAGAGATCTTCACTCTCGTCAAGAAGGAGATCCAGAAGTCCGGATGCTACGAGCTTCTTCCCGCCGGAGCGGTCCTGGCTGGTGGGACGTCACTGATGCGTGGAGCGCGTCAGCTAGCCGACAAGATCTTGGGTTTACCCGTGCGGATCGGCAGGCCCTCTGGAATCAAAGGGCTGGCCGACAAGGTAGAGAGTCCGATCTATGCCACCGGCGTGGGTCTCATCCACTACGGTGCGGCTAACCAGCTGAGCAATCTGGGGAGTTCTTTTCATGGTACGAGTCTCTTCGAGATCCTTTCGGAGCGGGCTCGGTCTTGGTTTAAGAATCTGTTTCCATGACAAGGAGTGATGTCATGGATGCAATATGGCAGACGGTTGGGGTATATAGTACAGGGCCTCACGGTTGCGAGAACTGCTGCAGCATGGGTCAAGATGCGTTGATGCAAGCTCGATGACAAGAACAACCAGGAGGTAGACGGTCATGTTCGAGTTCGACGCGGTTGAAAACGCTGCCGACATAAAAGTAATAGGGGTCGGTGGTGGGGGGTCTAATGCGATCAACCGCATGATTGACTCCGGGCTCCCCGGGGTGGAGTTCATCGTTGCCAACACAGACGCCCAGGCATTGGTCGTCTCGGATGCCAAGCTTCGCATCCAGATCGGCGCCAAGCTAACCAAAGGGTTGGGGGCCGGTGCCAACTACGAAATCGGCAAGAAGGCCGCGGAAGAAGACCGCGATAAGATTGCCGAGGCCATCGCCGGTGCCGACATGGTGTTCATCACCGCCGGCATGGGAGGCGGCACGGGAACCGGAGCCTCTCCGGTGATCGCAGAAGTCGCCAAGGAGCAGGGAGCCTTGACGGTCGCGGTGGTGACGAAACCATTCTCCTTCGAGGGTCGCAAGCGTATGGCCCAGGCGGAGATCGGGATCAAGAATCTCCGTGAAAAAGTCGACTCACTCATCATCATCCCTAACGACCGCCTTCTCCAGGTCGCCGAGTCCGACACCACCATGATCCAGGCATTCCGGCTGGCCGACGACGTGCTCCGACAAGGCGTCCAGGGCATCACCGACCTGATCACGGTCCCGGGTGTCATCAATCTCGATTTTGCCGACGTGAAGACCATAATGTCGAGCTCCGGCTCGGCCTTGATGGGTATCGGCCGAGGGACCGGCGAAAACAGGGCGGTCCAAGCTGCTCAGCAGGCCATCTCGAGTCCGCTCCTCGAGACGACGATCGGTGGTGCCACCGGTGTGTTGATCAACATCACGGGTGGAGAGGATCTCACGATCCTGGAAGTCAATCAGGCCGCGGAGATCATCGCCGAGGCTGCGGACCAGGATGCGGAGATCATCTTCGGAACGGCTATCAATCCGGAGATGAAGGAAGAGATCAAGATCACCGTGATCGCGACCGGCTTCAACAGGGAGCGAGAACAGGAAAAGGTCCGGCCGAACGTCACCCGGAGCGCGAGCCATTCTCCGGCTGTACCTCGCTCGGACAGCCTCAAAGTCGTCGGCGCTCCTCCAGTCGAAGACGATCTGGACATTCCTTCGTTCCTTCGCAAGAAGCGCTGATCCAGCTTTCGGGACAAGGTTGATCGGCCGGTTCGTGGCAGCGAACAGGTTGGCACCACCCGAGAGACCGGACTGAACAGACCGTGACCTTCTGATTCCGTGAAAGCGGAACAGATCGACCCAAAAGGGTCGGCCTGTTCCGCTGTTTTATTTTTCCGAGGCCGAAAGGCCGGCGATTCTGCCGGTCGACCAGGCAAACTGAAGATTGAAGCCACCCCAGTCCCCATGGACGTCCAGGATCTCACCGGCCACGAACAGGCCTTTGTGGAGTCGCGATCCCAGTGTTCGAGAGCTGACTTGGTCCGTTGAGATTCCGCCTCCCGAGACTTCCGCCTGTTGGAAACTTCCCAGACCGCTGATCGGCACATCAAGCCCGCTCATGAGCCGGGCGAGAGTGCGCCGGATCTTTTGACTGACCGAGCCGACCGGTGCGGCACCGTCTGCCTGGGCCAGCGCGACGAGCTCGAGACCAAGCTTTTTCGGAACGAGCCCGACGAACGAAAAGTCGAGCGTTCGGCCGGGATCTCGGCTCCAGCGCTTTTCCAGGCAGTGATCGATCATTTCCTCGTCGTGGCCGGGCATGAGGTTCAGCCGGAGTCTGAGAGTCTCGCGATCCAGCAGCCTCGACGACAGGGGTGCCGAGAGCGCCAAAACGATCGGTCCGCTCACTCCCTGGGCTGTGAAAAGGATCTCTCCGGAACGGGACGCAATGAGACGGTCTCCCACGAACGCGGAGCCCTCCACCTGCAGCCTCAGTCCCTGCAGCCGGTGGAAGGCGGGACTCGGGGTGAGCATCGACACAAGAGTGGGATACGGGGTTACGATGGAGTGTCCCAGGCGGCTCATCAGTTCGTATCCATCGCCCGTTGTCCCCAATTGGGGATGTGCATTCGAGCCCAGAGCCACGATTACGCACATCGCTCGATGGGACTTCCCGCCGGCTAAATCGATGCGAAAACAGCCTCCTTCAGGTTCGAGGCCGGTCACTCTGGAGCCAGGGATGATGTTGACCTTGAGCTGCGCCAATCTGTACTCGAGCAGTTCCAGCACACTGGCCGCCTGGTTGGTGAGAGGGAAGACGCGTCCTTCTTGCTCTTCTCGCCATTCAAGACCGAGCTCCTCGAAGAACTCGAGCGTATCCTGAACCGTGAAACGCGCGAGCGGGCTCTTCACAAAATGTGGATTCTGCCCGTAATAGTGGTCCGGGCCCGCCCGTAGGTTCGTCAGGTTGCAGCGGCCGTTTCCAGACACGAGAACCTTCTTGCCTGGCCTTGGATTCCTCTCGATGAGAAGGACGGAAAGGCCGCGCTCGGCGGCTGTGATGGCCGCCATCATGCCGGCCGCTCCACCTCCGAGGACCGCCAGCGGCCAGGTCATCCGCGCCGCCGTGGGGAAGACGGATCCGATGGGCTCTCCGATTGAGTCCAGCTCGCCAGCTCGTCGAGTCCTCCGGTCGCGGTCAAATCGTACCAGAGCGGCGAGATCGAGACCCATCCAGAGCGCACGGCCAAGATGTCCGCGCAGTCCCGCTCGTCTTCGATCTGAATCTGTCCATCCAACCAGTAGTAGGGTCGTCCCTTGGGATCGTTGTGGACCTCATATCGATCCAGGTACCGACACCGGCCGATCGCGGTGTGTCTGATCCCCTGGATTTCGTCCCGGGGCAGGTTGGGGACGTTCATGTTCAGGATGAATCTGCGGTTGGCCAGGATCTTCTCCTCGTGCTGTCTGAGAAAGGCGAAACAAACCTCGGCGGCGGTCTCGAAGTGGGTTCGGGTCGATGAGAACTGCTCCGGATGAGAGACGAGTGAGACGGCGATGGCCGGGTAACCCATGATCAACGCTTCCATGGCGCCCGCGACCGTCCCGGAATAGAGGGTGTCGATCGAGAGGTTGGCTCCGGGATTGATGCCGGACACAACGAGGTCGAACCGGATGTCCGGAAAGAGCGTCAGAAGGCCCATTTTGACGCAGTCGACCGGGGTACCCGAACAACGGTAAACGGACTGGATGAGGTTCTCGGGGAGGGCTTCCGGGGCAGGATCGACACGCAGCGGGTTCAAGAGAGTGAAGGCATGGGAGACCCCGGAACGTTCTTGATCCGGGGCAACGATGTAGACATCATAGGCGCTGGCGAGCACGGTGGCCAGTACGTGCAAACCTTGAGCCGAAAGGCCGTCATCGTTGGTGACCAGGATCTTCCTCAATGGAAATGCCTCCCTTTCCGTCTACCGTTCCGGAGACTCGAGCGCGAGGAATCGTCAGATATTATCACAGAACAGGTCTGGTCGATCCAGCCTTCTTGGGGGATGAAGGGGTTGTAGGATAGGATCCAAAGCGTTTGACAATCTATTCAAACGTATGTATTATTTTGCCTGTGACGAGGAAATCGTTGGCGAAACCCACACGTGACCATGAAACGATCGACAGGCTCTTGGACGCCTCTGAGCGGCTTTTCGGCGAGCATGGCTACGACGGCGTGGGCATGCGCATGTTGACGGAAGAGGCGAAGGTCAACTTGGGGGCCGTGACGTATCACTTCGGCTCAAAGGAGGCCCTCTACATCGAAACGTTCATGCGTCGTTTCCGCCCAACCAACGCCGAACGGTTGAGGCTGCTCAAGGAGGCGGAAGCGGAAGACGGGTCGCTGACCGTGGAAAAGATCGTGGATTGCATGGTCCGGCCGCCGTACCTGTCGGGGCTGGAACACCCGGATTTTCCCGCCCTGCTGGCACGCAACCTGTCCCTGCCTCCTCCCTTCTTGCACGCGGCGATCCACCCGGAGCTCGAAGCGAATGCCGAGGTGTTCGTCGCGGCCCTGCGTCGTTCCCTCCCCAATGTGCCCGAGGATCTGATCCGGTTGCGAACTCTGTACTCGATGGGGGCGTTCCTGATGTTTGGCGCGCAAGTGGGTGGAATGCGGCCCTCGGGTAATCCAAGGTTCGACGAGAGCCTTCTCAAGGAGCTGGTCCGGTTCATATCGGCAGGAATGCAGAGTGAGCCGGCCGTTTCCGCCGCCGACCGCCCCCCTCTTCCGTGCCTGCCCAAGCCACCACGCGGATGAACGGGACTTGGAAGTGAAGCGGGTCGAGGCCCGTGCTCCTGAGAAGGCCGAATCGGTTACGAGGATACAAGCCAAAGGATGCGATAAATGAGTTACGGTTGGTCTTCCTTCAGTCCTTTTCCACGAGGAAAGACTTTCTTGGTCTGCCTCCCCGCCCTCTTTGTCTTGGGCTGCGGGAAGTCCTCCCAGTCGCGTTCTCCCATGGAGAGGCCGCCTGTGCCTGTTTCTGTGACACAATCCCTTTCACGGGAGGTTCCGGTTTATCTCGAAGAGATCGGCCGCTGCGTCGCACGGGAGGTCGTCAATCGACAGGCCCAGGTTTCCGGGCCCATCATGGGGATTCATTTCAGAGACGGCGAAGACTTGAAAGCGGGGCAACTCCTCTTCACGATTGATCCCAGGCCCTACCAGGCCCAGCTCGATCAGGCGAATGCCAATCTCGCCCAATACCAGGCAGCCTTGAAATTGGCGAAATCGGAGCTCGTCCGCTACGAGAATCTGATCAAGACCAACTACGTCTCCCGGCAGGATTATGAGATCAAGGTAAATGCCGTGGAAGTGGCGGAGACTCAGATCAAGGCTTCTCTGGCCGCCATCGCGACGGCAAAGCTCAATATCGAGTACTGCTCGATCCGCTCCCCCATCGAGGGGCGAGCGAGTCATCGACTCGTGGACGTGGGCAACCAGATCACCGTGGGCCAGAGTCAGACTCTTCTGGTGATCCAACGGCTCGATCCCATCTACGTGGACTTCACGGTTTCGGAAAACGAGCTGACCCGGGTTCAAGAGAGCATGAAAGCCGGCACGTTGAAGGTCGAGGTCTACTTTCCGGAGAGCCCAGCCACTATTCGTACGGGCGACCTCACGTTCATCGACAACGAGGTTTCAGGAGCCACGGCCACCATCAAGCTTCGGGCCACGATCTCCAACTCCGATCACTACCTCTGGCCCGGCCGTTTCGTGAAGGCGCGTCTGATCCTGAGCACGCTCAAACAGGCGGTTCTTGTTCCGGCCCCGGCGCTGGTTGATTCAGCCAAAGGTCCTCTTGTCTACGTGGTGAAGAAGGATTCGACAGCCGAGTTGAGGCCCGTGACAACCGGACAGAGGCAGGGGGATCTGTTGGTGATCCTGAAGGGGGTCAAGGCGGGAGAGCGGGTGGTCACCGTGGGTCAGATGACCATCACGCCGGGGGGAAAGGTTCGCATCGAGGAGACTCCTGATCTCCCTGTTCCCCAGGCCAGCGGCCCTGCAACCGACAACAAGAAGAGGAAGTCGTGAATCTTTCCGAGCCGTTCATCCGTCGCCCTGTGATGACAGCGGTGCTCACGGTCTCCGCGATCCTCTTCGGTGTCTTGAGTTACCGTCAGCTTCCGGTGAACGACCTGCCGGTCGTGGATTATCCGGTCATCCAGGTATCCGTGGGCTACCCTGGTGCCAGCCCGGAGACCATGGCCAACAACGTCGTCACTCCGCTTGAGCGCCAGTTCATGCAGATCAACGGGCTGGAGATCGTCACGTCCAAGAGCAACCTTGGACACGCGAGCCTCACGCTCCAGTTCGCCCTCGACAAGAACATCGACGGGGCGGCGACCGACGTGCAAACGGCCATCAACCAGGCCACGGGGAACTTGCCACTCGATCTCCCTTCCCCGCCAACCTTCGTCAAGAACAACCCCAACGATCAACCGATCATCTACCTCGCCCTCTTGAGTGACACGATCCCCGAGGGGCAGCTCTACGATTATGCCAGCACCCAGGTAGGGCAGAGGATCAGCATCCTCCAAGGCGTGAGCCGGGTCAACATCTTCGGCACCAAGTCAGCGGTTCGCATCAAGGCAAACCCGTGGGCCATGGCCGCTCGCGGCATCACCATCGATGACCTCTCGAATGCCATCAAGAACGGAACGAGTTACACGGGAGCGGGCCAGTTCGACGGCGTGGGAGGGACCACGATCCTCAATCCCCGGGGGCAACTCGAGGATGCCGAAGACTACAACAAGCTCATCGTCGGTACGTCGAACGGAGCCGCCGTCTATCTCCGTGACGTGGCCAAGGCTGTCAATTCGCTCCAGGACGAACGGATCAATCACCGGTTCTGGCTCCGTGGCTATCACGTACCCGCGTCAGCCATTGTCGTCGCTGTGAATCGACAGGCCGGCGCCAACGTCGTGGAGGTCTCGAGCAGAGTTCGGGAAATCATCCCGATGATCGAGGCCGGACTCCCGGGGTCCATCAAGCTCCAGTTGATCCACGACCGCTCGCGGACCATCGCGGACTCCATCGAAGACGTTCAACGCACCTTGATCATCGCCTTTGTTCTGGTCGTGATCGTCATCTTTTTGTTCCTCGGTCGCGTCACAGACACTCTCATCCCCGCCGTGGCCCTTCCCCTCTCGATTCTTCTGACGTTCATCGCCATGAAAATTCTGGGCTACAGTCTCGACAATCTCTCCCTGATGGCCCTGACTCTTGGTATCGGCTTTCTCGTTGACGACGCCATCGTGTTTCTCGAGAACACGGTCCGTCGGATGGAGCTGGGCGAAGACGTCTTGACCGCAACCATCAACGGCGCCAAAGAGATCAGTTTCACGATCCTGTCCATGACCATCTCGCTGGCTGCCGTGTTCATTCCGCTGGTGTTCATGTCAGGGCTCATTGGTCGTATCTTCCGGGAGTTCGCCATCACCATCGTCGTGGCCATTCTGGCCTCTGGTCTCGTGTCGCTGACTCTGACCCCCCTCATGTGCGCGAGGCTCCTTGGTGATCGTGCTGACCGTGCGAAGAGGTCGTGGTTCGAGCGGCTCATCGGATGGTTCGAGCACAAGGTGTTGAGGGTCTACGGGGTCACCCTGAGCTGGTTCCTGCGCCATCGCTGGATCTCTGCCCTCTTGTGGATCGTGTGCATGGTTGGAACGATCTGGCTTTTCGTCGTGGTCCCCAAGGCGTTCTTGCCGGTCGGAGACAGTGGTCTCATGTTCGGCCTGATGATTGGCCGTGAGGGGTCTTCGCCCACGCAGATGTACGCCCTGCAGGAGCGGGTCGAGAAGGTCCTGCAGGCGAACCCCGATGTGGCTTTGTGCGTTACGATCACGGGCCTCGGCGCGTTCATGTCGTCCAACCAGGGCATGCTCTTGGTCTTCCTGAGGCCTGCTGAGACACGGGCGCCCATCTCGATGGTTGCCGGTCCCTTGATGGGGACCTTGAACAGCATCCCCGGAGTGCTCGCATTCCTTCGCCCCATCCCGGTCCTGGAGATCAGCACGAGCGCGACGAGCCAGAATCAGGGACAGTATGCCTATACGGTTTCCGGCGTGAATCCTCAGGAGGTCTACGATACCGCCACGAAGCTCATGGGAGAGATCGCCAAGTACCCGGGACTCGCCACTCTCTCCAGCGATTTTTTCAACAACACTCCGAGTGTCGACATCGCGATCCAGCGGGAGCAAGCCAGGGCCTGCGGAGTGTCCGAGTCTCGAATCCTGACGCTCCTGCGCAACGCCTATTCGCAGAACTATCTCTATTTGATCAAAAAGCCTCAGGACCAGTACCAGGTGATCCTCGAGGTGGATGATCGGAGCCGCTCCGAACCCGGGGACCTGTCCTCTCTGTATATCCGGTCCGATGATGGGAAGAGCGTCGTGCCGCTGAAAGCCCTGATCAGCTGGAAGACGTCCATCGGGCCACAGGCCGTGAATCACTTGAACCAGTTCACCAGCGTGTCGATCTTCTTCAACCTCAAACCCGGGGTGCCCGTAGGCGATGCCACGGACTTCGTCGAACGCGCGGCAAAGAAGACCGTGCCTTTGACGGTGAGAGGGAGCCTCATGGGCGAAGCTCTCACGTTCCAGCAGACCATGGCGAACCTCACGATCCTGATGTTCCTGGCCGTGTTCGTCATGTATGTGATCCTTGCCATCCTCTACGAGAGCTACCTTCACCCGATTACGGTGCTCTCCAGCCTGCCGATAGCCCTCGTCGGTGGGCTCCTCACTCTCCATCTGACGGGTCAGGTGGCTTCGCTCTATGCGTTCGTCGGGATGTTCATGCTGATGGGCATCGTGAAAAAGAACGGAATCATGATCGTCGATTTTGCCCTGCAGAGATCGGCTGCGGGCGAGTCGGCCGAGCGGGCCGTCCATCAAGCCAGCCTGGACCGGTTCCGTCCCATCATGATGACCACTGTCGCCGCCATTGCCGGAGCCGTCCCGATCGCCATCGGTTATGGAGCTGACGGATCCAGCCGACAACCTCTGGGTCTGGTCATCGTGGGAGGGTTGGTGGTGTCACAGCTCATCACCCTCTACGTGACTCCCGTGATCTACCTCTACATGGAAGATTTTCAGAAGCACGTGCTGGACCGAACCTCGTTCTTCCGCTCGACCCGAGCTCCCCATAAGGGCTGATCGGTTCTTGCATCGGGTCGAACAGCCCGTAGCATCTCACCCTTGAAGCGGCCCCTCTTTTTAGCAGACTGTTCAGTCAAATGGGCCGGAAAGCCGGGAATCCCAGGGTTGATTCCCGCTCTCGTCTGCGGTAGAGACTTTGGGATTCAATTTGGCAGAGGGGTGGAATCGACTCGGCGATGGAAGAGCCCTCCTCTTCGAAATAACGGTCTGGTTCCTGCGGTCAGCCTCTGCATGAGATATCGTGTTTATAACTTACGAAATCAGTCAGACAGACGCGAGAATGCGTGACGGGCTCTAAGTCTCTCGTTCTGAGTCCGGGCTTGAAGCCTCGCCTCGACCGGGTTCCAGTTTCTCTTCGACCCGCGAGAGCAGACGCTCCGCGTCCCGGAGCACGGCGCGGGCGATGGTGGGATCGACGAGCCTATGACCGGGCCCTTCGGCCACGGCAGCAAGATCGTTGGCTCTGGACACCCCGGCTGCGACATCGAGAGGAACCTCTCCATCCCGGACCAGTCGTCCGTAGAGCTCACCCATCAGATCGGCAGGAGAAGGGCACGAGCCGGTCTTGATCAAAGACAACCCCTCCACGGACAGAAGCATGGCATCTCGAGCGGCTTTCAAAGCAGCCGGTCCCATCCCCCCCGCGACGAGACACCGTGCCTCTGCCAGGCGAGCCCGTGCCTTCTCGCACCAGAGCCGAGCTCTCTGGATCGGCGAGTCCTGAACCCGTCTCCCCGCATCGAGAGGTCCCTGCCCCGCGAGTGGTCGCACGATCTGCTCCAGAGCCTTGAGACTGGCCGAATCCACGACGAGTATCGGCACGCCCGTCCGCGCCGAGATGCCACTGGCCTGCACCTGTGTGCGTGATTCCATTCGATCCACCTTGAGAAGGAATCCCGATCCGAGCGGAATCAGCTCCTTAAACGTCGTGCCAAACGCCTCCGAGAGGACTCTCCGCAGGACCTGAAGCCTCTCGACCGGATCAGAAGAAAGTCGATCCGCACCTCGACCGGGATGGACGACGCTGGCTGTGTCCGGAGACTTGCGAGTGTCGATCGATCGATTGCGAGGCGACCCGCGTTGGGGATTTCTTGGATCCTTTTCGCGACGAGTACCGGAGGAAACGGGCGCCAAGCTCTCTTTCGGAGACAGCAGGCTTTCGAATTCCTGCAGGAGCGTTCGAGCCTCCGGACCGGGCACATGGGCCAACACGGCCGTGGCCGGCTCCCGATCGACCATGGCCTTCAGGATCTCCAGGTCGAGCTTCCCGGCCTGAACCGGAAGCGGCATCCGATCGGCCGAGCGCTCCTTCTCGACCCGCGAGTCGTACGGGCTCACCCCACGGTCGTGGAGACCGAGCAGAGCCTCCTCGATCGTGCCCCGGGACACGAGCTGGATGACGTGAACGATCACATCCTGCCCCGGGGGCCGAACGCGGGACTCACGACGTTGGCTCGTCACCCCGCTCCAGGGTACATCCAGGTTGATGAGGGACGTCACCCCTCTCAGCTCAGCATCGCCCTTCGCCGAATCAGCCCACAAAAGCGCACCAAGACGCGGGTCGGTCCTGAACCGATCGATCGCCTGCTGCTGTTCGTCCGGAGAAGTGGCTCCGGAGACTGTCAGGTGCTCGATGGACAGGCGAGAAAGCACCCCTCCAGCAAGATTCAACATGGAGTCCCATTCGGAACAGATGACCAACTTGAAGTCGGTCTTCTCCTGCAGCTCCTGCAGAAGCCGTTCCAGCTCGGCCAACTTGGCGATCGGCCCTGTCGTCGACGCCTCGACCAACACCGCGGCGTTGCATGCCTGCCGCATCTGTTCGAGGCTTCGCACCAACCGGCTCCGCTCCGGAGGTGAAGGAGACCGCCCCTTGGCAAGGACCCGGGAGACGACCGCGCGAGCCTCATCGTAGATCCGCATCTGAACCTCATCCATCTCCACCTCGAAGACATTGGCAACCCGATCCGGAAGCTGCCGCGCGACTTCGCTTCGGCGCCTTCGAAGCACGACACGCCCCAGGCGTGACCGGAGATCGTCCAGGTTCTTGACGCCAACGACTTTGTCACCTCCCTCCAAGACGTAGTATCGTTGATTGAATCGCCAGAGTGGACCCAGGAGCTTCTGGTCGAGGAACTGAACGACCGAGTACAGATCATCCAGACGGTTCTCAAGCGATGTCCCGATCAAGACAAAAGCGAATCGACTCCCCAGCCTCTTGACGGCTTCGGCGGCCCGACCGCGCCAGTTGCGGATACGCTGGGCGTCGTCGAGGATGATCAGATCGAACCGGCGGGCCGACAAGTCGGCGAGATGGCCAACGACCTGTTCGTACGTGACGATCAGGTAAGTCCCCTCCTGCCCGATCACGGACCGCTCCGGATCGGAACCCCTGTCCAGGACGACAGCCTCCTGGCCGGCGAACCGGAAGATCTCCCTGTGCCAGTGGTGGCCCATCGAGGGGGGACAGACGACCAGTGTTTGGCGAACACGACCTTCCCGGCGCAGCAACTCGGCCGCAGCAATGGCCTGCACGGTCTTGCCAAGACCCATTTCGTCAGCCAGCATGGCCCGACCGCGAAAAGCCAGATGCAGAGCCCCGGACTCCTGGAACGGATAAAGAGGCAGGCTGGTGACTCCCAGGTGCTCACCCGACGCCAACCGTCTTTGCCACTGTTCGAGTTCAGCGGTGTGAAGCGCTCGCTCCCTGAGTTCCTTCACCGTGCTCAAGACCTCGGACGCGATGTCGATCTCACCGGTCCGCAAGGCAGCCTCCCGGAAGCCCTCGAACTCCTGCGCCAGGTCGCCTCGAAATGTCCCGTCCAACCGGAAGTACCTCTCCAACAGAGGCTTCAAGTCGATCCCCCCACTGAAGGGATGGGGGGTCCACAGAAGGCGAACCTCCAGTTCCTCACCATGGTGGAGGTAGACCTGAGGGCGAACGGGACGGACCCCTTCCTCACTGGCGTTCTCGGGTCGGACCTGCAGCAACACGGCCTCGACGTGTTTGCACGTTCCCACCAGGTTGGTCAGGAAATCGGGACACGTGCAGCTATTGGCACGTTCGAACAGGCTCCGGATCGTGACCTCGTAGGTCCGTCCGCTCGTCGACTGAACGACGAACCGAGAGAAGATCGGGTGATCTCCGAGGTTACGGATTGTGTAGTCCGCCTGTCGAGCTCTCTCCAGACGGCGTTGAACCTGGATCTCTTCCATTGGGTAGGGATTGTGATTCTAGCCGAGCCCAGCGTCGAGGTCAAGACGAGGAAAAGAAATGGAGGCAAGTCCATTGGGTGGCGGTTCTCACGAGGTGGGGTGGATTCGGTGTCTTTTCGATCGCAAGTTCCGCAGCACCAGGAAAAAATCGAGGAGGGCACGAAGAGCTTGAAACAGACGGCATCCCGGGGACACCGTTCCAAGACCCCGCGCCCTCCTTTTTACACGCTCCGCCGGAATCCGGAGGATCCCGACAGCTTGCTTCGATCAGACAGTAAGAAATGCATTGCGGGAGGGCACCTCAACGCTGTCTTCTAATCAATAGCCATGCCATGACGGCCGAATCCGGAGAGCGAGAGGGGGCGCCACGGTCCCCTGACCGCGCCCACTCCTCGCGGAAGAGCCCCCAATCAGGGGTACGCTGCCTGGCGTCCTCGTGGAGAAAGCGTTATCATAAGACCGAAGCCCGCGCGCGTGTCGTCGCGAAGGCCGACTGGGTGCGGACTGCGGCCAACCGGTCGTCGCACGTGAGCGACACGGTTCGTCGCCACCATGATACAAAGTACCCGGTCGGATACTCTCACTTTGTCTCGCGGGCAGTCTCCGCTCCGTCGACCATGCTCGCGAGGCCGGCGGATCGGTAGCGCATCCGACGGTAGTCCTCGTCCTGGTCCGCGAAGTCGAGATCGACCCTGAGTCCTCGATCGACGAGGTCGCGTGCCGAGGCTTTCCATCCCAAATCCGCATGGACCTTTGCCGCCGAGTAGTAGATCAACCGATTACGAGGAGAAGCCGCAACAGCCTTGTCGAGGGCGTCACGAGCCGCAAGCGGTCGGCCCTCTTCCAGGAGGTCGAGCCCTCGATGGAAGAGGATCTCTCCCGCGAGCGCGGCCGCCTCGTAGTCCGCGAGAGCGGGATCGGTGCAAAGAGCGTCGACGGAGAATCCGGACCAGACTTTCGCTCGCAGAGCTTCCAGGTCCTGGCGAGACCGGATGGTGGCCGTCGGAGGACGGTCCTTCGGGGTCAACTCCCAACAGAAGCCCGCGTGGACGGCCTCACGCCTCGCGAGCATCTCCCTGGGAATGAAGTTGCAAAAGACCCTCAGGGAGCCGGAGACGCCCATCTTGATGATCTCGTATTGCTCCGGCCCACCGATCCGTACGTCCGTTCGCCTGCGCTCACAATGTTGCATATAATCACACATCAGGGTCGGGGCATCACCCTGCACGAACAGCACTGAGTTCTCCGGAAGAGTCTCCAGGAGCCGCGAAGCGTAGAGTGAGGGATAGATCGTCCGGCCGAGATTGCATGATCGAGAATTGGTGGCCAGCGACCACCCCACCAAAAACAGGCCCAAGGCGATCAGGCTGGTCGTGAATCTGCGTCCCATGGCCAGATCCAGGCAGTCGAGCCCGGCCGTAAACAGGATGGATTGCGCAAACGCCACGAACAGGAAATATCGAGGCAGGAACGGGACGTCCTTGTTGTCACCGTACGCGAGCATGATGAACAGATTGAAAGCGACACCAAGCACGAGAAAGCCGGTCATCGGAGACGGGCAGGGAGAAGCCTGCGATCCGGTCGGTCGCAGCGATCGCGCCAGTCCGTACGTCAAAACGAGGAGCAGAGCCGGTGACCAGGGATGCTCGGTCACGAGGGCTGATCCAACGGTCTTCCAGAAAGCCCGGACGTTCGCTGGTGTGCGAGAGAACTGCTTGGTCCGGTACCGCTCCTGGGTGAGGTAGGCCTTCAGTCTGATGACGGAGGAGACATTCCCTCCCACGTTGTAGGAGGTCGCCTGAAAACGGATGGGAAGATAAGCGTAGAGGGAGAGTCCCAGGGTGGTAAGCCCCAGGGCGATGACTCGGCGGGTCCAGGTCTCTCGCGCGGCCAAGACGATCAGGATCGGTACAATGAGGATCGAAAGGAGATGAGTACCCATCGAAAATCCGCTCAAGAGGGCCAATCCCAAAAACGACCTCTGGCCAGGGCGCTCCGCCACGATCAGGGCCAGGGCGACCTCCCATGCCAAAAGCGCCTGGGTGAGAGGATACGTGCGCGCGATCGTTGCCTGAGACCAGACCACCATGCCCGTCGCGTGGGAGAGAGCACCGATCAGAGCGAAGGCGGGGTCAAGACGGCCCCCGGTTCTGCGAGACAGGATCAGGTAGATGGACAGGCTCGTGCCCGCGGTGGCCACAGCCGAGAGGAGGTTCACCCGCCAGGCGATCGTTCCCAAAGGCAGAAGGCAAAACAGCTTTCCCAAAAGACAATAGAGAGGAAAACCCGTGGGTTGCGGGATGCCAAGCTCGTAAGAGATCGTGACCATCTCTCCGGAATCTCCCACAAAGACCGACGGACACGCGGTCAGCACGAAGAGACTCAGAGGAAGGATGAACGCGACGGCAGCAAGGGCCCAACGTCCTCCCCCTGTTTCTCTCTCAGTCGAGGGGGCCGATTCCGACCGTTGGGAAGGAGGGTTCACGGGGCATTCCTACATAAGGTTATCAGACGAGGAGACAATGGCCGGCGGCGTATCCGAAAACAGCCCTCATCGCTTGATCGAACCGCTTCCCTGTCGAAGCGGGGCGTGCGTCGCGGCGTCGAGCTTTCCCACACGCTCCGCGCGGAGCCTTTCGTGGAACGTCGTGGGTTGAAACCGTGACGAGACCTCCCACGGGTCGAGGTAGACGACACAGTCTCCGGTCAGGTAGTAGAGACCGATGGCCGAGGATCGACGGACCGACGGGTCCGGATTCTTGAGAAGGTTCGCCAGAGGCTTCACAGCCCGGTCATCGCCCACGATCCCCAGGCCAAGCGAAGCGACTACGAGACCCTGCCGATCGCCGATCTTTCGGCTCTGCTCGAGGAAGGAGATCAGAGGTTCCTGGGCGGCCGGATTGCCGGGGCGGGACAGCGAACTTGCGGCCAGCAGTCGCAGCGGCCCGTCAGAGGATGAGAGAAGCGAACAGAGAAACGACAGAGCCAGCCTGTGGTGGGAAAGCCCGAGAGCGGAGATGGCCGCCACCTTGAGATCCGGATCAGACCCCTTGGCTAGCTCGACGGCCCGTTCAACCCCCTGGGGATGATCCAGCGCGGCCAAACAGATCTGGATCCATGATTTCACGTGATAGGGAGCCCATCGGGCCACCTTCACCAGCGGCTCGAGAGCTCGCGGATCACCGATCTGTCGGAGCGCCTGGGCCGCTGCCACGACCTCCCGTTCCGGTTCTTCGGATCCGGTCAGTCCGGAAAAGGCGTCGGCGAGAGATCCTTTGGCACGATCCCCCTCCAACCTCTGAAGAAAGCCTGCCAGGACGCTCACGGCGCTCGCATCGGCACAGGCGCCCAAAATCTCGAGGCTCATCCGGCGGACCTGCGGATTGGAGTGGGCCAAAAAAGGTACGATCTGGGGGCGGGGGCGGCGAGATCCTCCGGAAGCCAGCGCGGACGTCAAGAAGGAGGCCTCCAACATTGCCATCTGGGCCTCAGTCAACGGCCGAGCACTCACCATGAGCTGTCCCAGGTTCTGCGTGGCCAAAGGGGGTTCGCTGGCGGAGATCCTGCGTGCGACGCCCGCGAACGCGTCGACCATGTAGTCTGTTGCCTCAAATCCTCCACAGGCACCGAGGGCTTGGATGACCTTGAATCGATACATCGGTCCGCTCGACCTTCGCCGTCCGCGGATCACGTCCAAGAGGATCCCGACTCCAGTGGCGTCCTTCTCGAAAGCCAGAGCCAGGGCAGCGGCTTGCGCCCGTCGATCCTCCGGAGATCTCAAGAGTTTACGCAGCACACGAACGCCAACGTCGTCTTCCGATTCTCCGAGTTCCTGGATCACCGTCTCGGCCACGTCCAAGTCGGGATCAAGGGCAAGGTCCCGGTACGCGGCGAGGATCCCCGCGCTGTAAGTGCCCTGCATTGCCAGAAGGATCCACCGGCGACCGCCGAGATTCCGTCGGCGCAGCATCTCCACCAGGGCCTTCTTTCCCGACTCCCCACGTTCCAGGAGAACCTTCGTGATTCCGTACCGTGCCCCGTCGCTGACTTTCGGGAACGCTTCCACGAGCAGTGGCACAACAGCTTCCTCGAGAGCCGAAAACGACTGCAGGACCCCCGCAGAAGGAGAGCGCAGGGTCAATGCCTTGCCGCGGGTGAACGAGACAAGCCTTTCCCTGTCCAGCTCACCCACGAGACGAGTCACCTCGCTCCTGACAAAACCGTCCGACGTCACGCGGACCTCGGAGGCACATGTCTCCCGGGTGAGGCACATGGTCAGGACCCAAACAGCTACCCACGATACGCATTTCAACACGATGGAAGTCTCCTCGTCCGATGGGGGCAGTCTAGTGGCCACCGGACATCAAGTCAACGACGCCGGGGGGACAACGCCTGGGTAAGCATCTTGAGGCGGAAAGGGGCGGGTCTTTCTTCGCGGCGAGTTCCGCCGACCATCACGCCTACGGTGATGGGATCAGCGTTGACAGCCCTGTTCCCCTCTGTTATACGACAACGGGCAGGATGGACTCGGTCTATGCACGGATCGGGAAAGGGCCCTGACGACATGGGTGCCATGACGCACCTGGACACCATCTATGGAAATCAAAGGCAAGAAAGTCCTGATTCTGGGCGGGTGGGGCCTCGTCGGTTCCGCTATTGCTCGAGAGCTGGTCACAGAACAGCCACAATCCATTGTCCTGTGCAGTCTCACCAAGGCGCAAACGGACGACGTGATCCATCAGATGAAGCTGGAGTTCCCCAAGACCAACGTGGAGTTTCTCGGGGAATGGGGAGACATCTTTCAGCGCACGGAGAACAAGGACCTCGGTCGGGAGGCAATCCTGGCAGATCCGGCCAAGCGCAGAGTCGCCATGCGCGACATCCTGGACAGTCTGAACGACGAGATTCTCAAGGCCCAGTCTCTCTACGACGTCCTGATGCGCCACAAGCCGGACATCCTCATCGACTGCATCAACTCGGCCACCACGTTCGCTTACCAGGATGTATACAAGAGCTCGAGCGAAGTGGCCGGAGCGCTGGACAACTTCAAGGGGATCGAGGAGTTCGATGCCCTGAAGGAACGCGTCGAACGGCTCCTGTGCACGTCGTATACGCCCCAGCTCATCCGACATGTTCAGATATTGAATGCCTCCATGCTGCGTGCTGGCACCGGAGTCTACATCAAGATAGGAACCTCCGGCACCGGCGGCATGGGGCTCAACATTCCTTACACCCATTCGGAGGAGCGCCCCAGCCGGGTTCTTCTGTCCAAGTCGGCGGTCGCGGGTGCGCACACCCTTTTGCTATTCCTGATGGCTCGAACACCGAACGGCCCCATCATCAAGGAGTTCAAACCCACCGCGCTCATCGCCTGGAAGAAGATCCAGTACGGTCCGATCGCCAAGCGAGGACGCCCCGTCAAGCTCTACGATATGGAACCTTCCGAGGCGCAAAAGCTCTCCGCAACGCTCAACAAGGACCCCGATGCGAGACTCAAGGGCTATTTCGCGGAGCAGAAGCCCGATGATCTGCATGCCGTTTACATCGACACGGGCGAGAACGGGATTTTCTCGGCCGCCGAGTTCGAGGCCATCACGATGGTCGGTCAGATGCAGTTCATCACCCCGGAGGAGATCGCCAGGGCCGTGATCTTCGAGCTCAGGGGCGGGAACACCGGCAAGGACGTCATCAACGCGCTGGACGAGGCCTGCATGGGGCCGACCTACCGGGCGGGAGAACGCCGCGGACCAGCCCTCAAGTACATGAACGAGCTGGAGGCGAAGCACAAGACCCGGAGCGTGGCGTTTGAGATGCTGGGACCACCCAAGCTCTCCAAGCTCCTCTGGGAAGCGGAATTGCTCCGTCGTGTGGGGACGAGCCTGGCGAATCTTTCCAAGATGGATCCGGAGGAACTCGGCAAGAAAGTAACCTCCTTGATCACCACGGACAAGACGCTGAGACAGCGTATCATCTCGATCGGGATCCCGATCCTGATGCCGGACGGGAAAAGTCTGCTGCGTGGCCCTGAGATGAAGATTCCGGTCTTCGGCACCAGCACGGAGCTGCCCATCAGCGGCGACTCGGTCGACACCTGGGCCAGCGCGGGTTGGGTGGATCTGAGGGTCTCCAACTTCCGACGGTGGAGCGAACGGTTCAAGACGCTGGTGAAGGAGGTCGAGGAAATCCCGGCCAACGACACATCGAGCCGGTACGACCGAAACAGGGACTTCTGGTTCGGAGATTCGGAGCTGAACATCGGAAAGATCGTCGGCTGGCTCTTCATCAACGAGGACCAGGGTCTTCGCATGAGCATCAAGAGTTAGGTTCAACACCTCTTGCGGTGAGAGGACGCCGGGCTACGGCCCGGCGTTTTGTTTTGTAATTCGTCCGCGCCGAGCTCTCCCTGGATCGAGTGGCAGCGAGGGATCGAGGGTGTAGCGCCGGGGGTAAGAACACGTCCACGACGACAGGAGACGGTCGACACGGGCCAACGCTCCGGCAGGGATCGCTCCGTACGGGCAGAGCAAGCGTGCCCCGGTGATGGCTCCAACAGGGCGATCAGAGCCGGGCTCCACGCGTTTGAGATAAGAGAGGATCACGAGGGAACGATCAGCGACATACGACTTTTCGCTCGTTCCGCGGGATAGCGTGAGCCTGACAGCGGACTCTTCCTCCCCTCGACGCCAAGGAGTCGACGAGCACTCCACATCGACGTGGACGTCGACCTGTTCTCGGTTGGAAAGCCATACTCTTTGAGGCGCTGACCCGATCGACTCCACCACGAGTCCACCCTCGGTGTCGTACAGGTGAGAAAAGGAGAAGACTCCCCTGGCATCGGTGGTGGACTCTTCCTCGGAATCTCCTCCGGTCACGAGGCGCACCTTGACTCCGGCTCGCAGCTGGTCGCGCTCTCTGACCGTGCCGGAGAGTGTCCAGCGGGTCCTTCTCTTGAGGGACACCGCGTCGACGATGTCCTGACGGGAAAAATCGTAGTAGACAACCCGTCTGGGAAAGTAGCCGGTCCGTCGGACAACGAGTTCGAACCGTTCGCTCGTGAGTTCCGAGAACTCGACCCACCCGTCGTCATCCGTCCGGGCCGAGAGCACCACCCGGCCATTGATGGCGAGGTCGACCGAACACCGGGACACCCCCACGCCTTTGTGGACAGCCTGGACACGGATATTGAACGGATCGGTGTAGGTTCGGAGATTCGGGTGGGCGAGACCCATCACGACGGAGAGCCAGACGATCGGCAAGATCACCCCCAAGAGCCGGCCAGCGTTGCTGGCAGGAAGACAAATCACAGGGTCGCCGCCAGAGCCGCGATCTCCTCGTGGCGCTCCAGACGTTCCATGAGCGCCGCGAACTCACCCCACGGCGGGGCCTCCAGGGTCATTCTCTGACCGGTGGCGGGGTGATCGAACGTGAGACGGTAGCTGTGAAGCGCGATCCACCGCCGGGCGTCTTCCGGGTCGTCGTGGTTGTCAAACCGCTGCCTTTCAAAGTAGTCGACATCAATGGTGGGCCCATAGAGCGGATCGTTGACGATCGGATGGCCGATTTCCGCGAGATGTAACCGTAGCTGGTGCCGACGCCCGGTCTGCGGCTTCAAGAGCAGGAGAGTGTAGCCTGGAAACCTTCGGACCACCTCGTAGAGAGTCACCGACGGTTTTCCCTCGGGGTCGACTCCCATCTTGATCCGGATGATCGAGTCAGTGGCTTTGCCCACGGAGAGAGAAATCCGGCCGGAGCTCTCGTCTATCTCGCCATGAACCAACGCCAGATAGGCTTTCTCCACGGATCGTCCTTCGAACTGAGCACCCATCGAGCCGGCCATGAGCTTCCCCTTGGCCAAGACGAGGAGACCGGAGACGAAGCGGTCGAGGCGATGGCAGGGCCGCAGTTCCTCCCCCTCCTGTCCTCGCTCGGTCCTCAAATCGTTGATGACCGACCGGTTGTGGAGTCGTCCCACCGGGTGACAGAAGGCTCCGGCCCGTTTGTTCACAGCGAGGATCGATTCGTCTTCGTGGACGACGAGGAAGGATCGATCGGAGGAGCGAATCCGGCCAGCACCCAGGTGGTCGATGAGAACGGCGATACGGTCCCCCTCTCCCACGCGCGAAGACCCTTTCACCGGGAGCGAAGACTTCGTCCTGTCGGCTCGTCCCTCGCTGACTCGGCCTTCCAGAAGCACCGCCCCCTTCTCGACCATGCGCTTCCAGTATGCCCGACTTCGTCCCTTGAAGACGTTGTGGAGATAGAGGTCGAGCCGGTGACGACGCTCCCCAGGGCCCACTTCGAAGTGGTAGACCTCATCGACGAGCCGTCCATTGACGGGTGCTCCCTCTGGACGGCGTGGTGGATTTTGTGCCATGGCCAAGGGTAGATTCTATGCTGTGCAGGACCGGCCTCGCAAGCCGCGGGTGTCTGTCTGTCTGTCGGGTGCATATCTGGCAGGTGGGACATATGGCTTCGCGTGGGCTGCAAAGGCCGGTGGAGTGGGTCGGATGACCGGAAAGGAAAGACGCGTGCAGGTATTGGATCCGGACGTGTTGGATCCGGACGTAATGGTGAGGCTCATCGACCGGTTGAACAGCTATCCGGTCGGATTGCCGGACTCACCGGAGATTCGGGAGTTCCTCACTCTCTTCCTGACACCCGACGAGGCGCTGCTCGCGTCGAGATTTCCGCTCAGAGACGCGTCCGCCGAGGAACTCGCCCGGGCCGTCGGGTGGGATCTGGAAAAGACCGAAGGCACCCTCGAATCGATGGCGTCCAAGGGCACTGTGATGGACTTCGGCCTCAGGGGGCACAGATACTGGCTTCTCACCCCGTCGGTCGTCGGCTTCGTCGAGTTCTCTCTCATGAAGCTGCACCAGGGCATGCCCTTGCAGCGACTCGCGGAGCTCCTCGAGAACTACGGCAACAACGCCCTCTACAGGGAGGTTTTCGGATCCGGGACACCGATTTTTCGTGCTCTGGTCGGCACCGACATCCCGGTCACGTCGCAGGTCGTGACATACGCGGACGTCGAGAAAATCGTCCGGGAAGCTGGTTGGGGAGCCCTCCAGATCTGCTACTGCCGGCACAAGGAGCTCCTTCTGGGGCGACCCTGTCAAAAGGCGTCCCATGAGGGGACATGCATCAGCCTTGGCAAAGGTGCCGACTTCATGATCCGTCGCGGCTTCGGGCGCAGGGCCGAAGTTGCCGAAATCCTGGACCTGGTGCGAAAACTCGGCAAGGAGGGCTTGATCCACGTCACCGACAACGTTCGAGATCGGCCGAGCTTCATCTGCAACTGCTGTGGATGCTGCTGCGTGGTCCTGTCCGGCGTGCGAAAGCTGAAGATGCCGAGCGCCATCGCGGCCTCTCCGTATGTCCTATCGGTCGACGCCAAGCTCTGCGTCGGCTGCGGTCTTTGCGCGAAGGCGTGCCAAATTGAGGCTCTCGAAGTCTCGGACAGAGCAGTGACCATCACGCCCAAATGTCTCGGCTGCGGATCGTGCATCCGATTCTGCCGGAAAGGCGCTCTCTCTCTGATCCCCCGGAAGACCGCTCCGAAGGTCCCTTCGGGCACCACCACGAAGTATGTCCGGATCGCCTGGGAAAAAGGCCGACTCTTTCCCCTCCTGCGAGCCGCGTTCCGGTCGAAGATGCGCCGGTGGATCCAGAAGCCCAAGGCTCCCGTCCGGAGGCTGGAGTCCTGAGGCTGTCGGATCCATGCTCCGACAGGCTCCTGGGCCGTGCATCGTTCTAGCGATCACGGTTCCGTTGCGCGAGCTGGCGAAGGAAGGCCAGGACCGTCCGTGCCTCCGATTCCGAGAGCGTCGAGCGAGCGACCCAGGTCTTGAGGGCCTGCGAGATGGCCTCTGGGTCTCTGGGCGTGATCATTTCAGACAAAGAGAGGAGAGTCTCCCTCAGGAGGCGGCTCGTATCCGGACAGCACCTCTCGAACGGCCGCGACAGTCCCGGCCGCGAGAGCTCGTAGAGGAGGATCGACGCTGCATGCGAGAGGTTCATCGAGGGATATGAACCGGAGCATGGGATCGTCACCAGGAGATCCATTCCCTCCAGCTCCTCGTTCGATAGCCCTCGCTCCTCTGGCCCAAGGACCAGCGCCACACTGCCCTCAGAGGGAAGGAGAGAGAGAAGCTCTGCCGGGTCGAGAGCTGCCCTTCGACGGGCAAAACCAGGGTTGGAGCGAGCCGTCGTTCCGATCGCCACGTCAATGCCAACGAGGGCTTCCGTGAGAGTCTCGACCACGCGCGCCTGCGAGAGGATTCCGTGGGCGTGGACAGCCCGTTCCTTGGCCTCCCGAGAATCCCGGTCCGCCCGTGGCCCCACGAGCCACAGATCCGAAAAGCCGAAGTTGGCCATCACCCGGCAGACGAATCCCAGATTCCCCTTGTACCGGGGGCTGACCATGACGATCCGAATCGTTCTGGACACGACGGTTCTCTCCTCGGATCCAGTTTATCCGATTCCGGGAGAAGCTGGTGAATCGATAAATCGATAATGCTTGGCACTATCGTGCGGTGCGAGCCACCAAGGCCTAGATGACAGATAGAGAGCAGGCGCGCGCAGCCTTTACGATCCTGGGCCAAACGCGAGGATCGCTGATGTTGTGGTCAGACACGAGCGCTAGATCCGACATCGTCGCCCGGTCATGCAGCACGAAGCATATCGAGCCGGCCTGCCGACCGCGCCAGCGGATTCCCATCAAGGTCCCGCATTGATCGTAGAATGCACGCGCCCATTCCTGGGTCTTAGCGTAGTCGGTCGAGCTTCCCACCTCTTGGGTCAGGCCGACACGCCGCGCGGATACACCCACCAGGTTCATCAATATGAGCGGTCGCACGATCTGCACCAAGGCCACGTGTCGTCCGCACGCGCGATCCACGACGCCCAGATTGCCGAACGCCTCGGCCACTGCCCCCACAAGCGACGTGGCCGCATACCACACGGATCGATCGAGTGAAACACACAGTGGCGGTGCGTGGTGGTCGAAACGTTGGGACGGCAGCGGGCCATAAAATCGGTGTGCGTCCCACCCACCGCGGGTTTGGTCGCAGAACCGGATCAACTTGGAGCCCTGTTCGAGTGTCCAGATCGCGGGCTTGGAGATGGAAACGGGCGGCGAGATCAGGGTCAAGGCGTGTGCCCCAGTTCTTCGGCGACCTGCAAGACGTCACGCAAGCGGCCATGACGCAAGAGATCGATCGGGCGGGCGCCCTTGAGAAGGGTGGACGGCCGGATGAGCCACAGGGCCACGCCCGCGGGCGACATCTTGAGATTGGCGATGACCTCGCCGATCCCGGCCACAATACCGCCGACACTATCCGGATCGAACTGCCAGACGGGATACCTCCACTGATGGCCCACACGCAGAGCCAAGGCCTGGCCCTTACGCCGCATCGCCTCCACGTTCTGTCGGGACCGGCCCGATTTCTGAGCAGCTTCTTCCGCGCTCACGCTCTCGCTCAGGACCAGAGCGCGCGACCTCTCGACATCCTGATCAGCCTGAACGGATGCGCTGACTTTCTGGGCCAGGGTCATCGGCTCATCGACGGCCTCGAAATGCTCATGATCACTGGATTTGCCAGAATGAGGTGAATCCCAGAGCCACGGAACGCGCGAACCTCACCGACCGTCTCCGGAGGCCGTGAGTCTCTCGGCCCACGGGAAGCTGGACGGAGTGAGACGTCGCACCGGAACGATTTCCCAGGCCGCTCCCGGAAGTCTCCAGTAGACCCGGAGGATCGCATCTCCCCACCCATTGAAGTAACGTATGGCCAGTTCGTGGGTTCCTTCCTTCAGGACGAGCGAGCCTTCCTTGCGTTGGACGCCGTGTTGCCCTTCGTTGTCCACGACCCGTTGCCCATCCACGTAGAGGGACGAGCCGTCGTCCGATTCCAAGGCGAACGACGTGTTGCCTCCTTGCGGAACTGTCAGGCGGGCGGTCAGCAGAGCCGAGAATGTCCCCGGAATCGGAGGGAACCCGATCTGGCTCCGCGAGTTCAGTGATAGAGAGTATTCGCGACGAATCATGGTCGGAGGCTTCCAGCTCATGTTTCCGTAGTAGCGGGCCTGAAGACCCTTCTCTCTGTAGATTTCGAGCTGTTCGGAAATCCAGCCCAGCCCAGGGCGCAGGGCTGCGGCTCGCTCGATCGCCCGTCTGGCTTTGTCGTGCTGCTGCAGGACCTGAGCGATTCTTGCTCGATGGAGGTACGGTTCCGGCTCTGTCGGGAGCAGTCGCTCACGCAGCACCAACAGAAGCCCGCACACCCCCAGGACGAACGGAGTGAACGATGCCCATCGCAGGAGAGCCGATCTACAAGGCTCGAAGAGAAGAACCACGATCGCACTGAGCGAGACCAGGCGGGTCCACCAACGAAGGGGCGTGGGTCGAAACCGTACTTCGAGCAGATGACGGCCGGATTCCACTGACAGTCTCATTCCTCCGAAGCTCTCTTCCCGGACCAGCTCCACGGGCTTTCCATCGAGCAGGGCCTCCCATCCCGGAAAATGGTAGATCCGGACATCGATCGTGACTTTCTCCCGGGCATCGACGATCAGTCGGTGCCGCTCCGGGGACATTTCGAGGGTCGAGAGCGAACCGACGCCAGCAACAATGCGGAAGCGTATGGGGCCTCTCTCCATGGGATCTTGAGCTCCGGCCGGAACATACTTGTTCTCAAAATCACCGGTCTCGCAGCTCCGGATGAGTTGGTCCGACGTGAAAAGGACGTGGTCCACGATCTTGTTGTTGCAGAGGGTCCGGTATTGAACCACGACGAGGAATGAAAGCCCGAGGCCCACGGCCATCTGGAGTCTGGGACGTGCATTCAGGGTCCAAAGGCACAGTGGCGTGAGGAACGAAAATCCAAGGGCCGCTGCCGACAGGAAACGCCACGGGAATTGAATGGCGGGAAGGGGGGTGTGAGCCCAGATCCATCTTGAGCGGTCGAGCGCCAGGAAGAGGTGAAACGCCGTCACAGCCGCGAATCCAAGATAGGCGATCGCGGGTCGCGGGCCAAACGGCAGCATGACGACCGCGGACACGAGAGCGAACCCCCCGAGGAGAATGTGTAAGCGCCCCAGATACAGAGGGAGGTTCTCTCGGGTGCCGGGCCACTGGCAGTCCCAGAGACGTCCGACCGTCAGTAACTGGGTCTGCCAGGCGTACTTCATCGACAGGTCCTGGGGGAGTCGGATATTGTCCCGGTCGACCAGGACCGGGATCCAGAAGAAGGCGGACAGGCAGAGGGCCAGACACAGGGCCTTGAGCACTCCCAGGATCTCCTTCGGCTTTCCCTCCAGCACGAGGAGACACAGCGCGTAGCCCACGAGCAGGCCAATGAACAAGATCACCGAGATATTGTGGACGAGAAAGAGAAGCGAGAGTCCGATCCCCATGGGTTTCCACGCCGATCGCCAGCGGCCCTCCATCTGAAGGGTGGCCAGGAAGAAAAGCCAGGGGGTCAGAGCCATTCCCAGTAATTCAGGGAGGGCGAAACGGACGTACAGATCTGTCAGATGGTAGGGGGCGAACAGATAGAGGGTTGCGGCCAGGAGCCCTCCTGGCCAGAGCCAGACGTGAGCCGCCCACACGAACATCCCGATGAATGCGGTCACCATCGCAATCGCAGCCACCAGCTTGAGAGCCTGTTTTAGGCCCAAGCCTGCCTGGTGCAAACGGCCGGTGAGGTGGAAGGACAGCGGTGCATAGAACAGGGGGTTCGGACCTCCGTACCCCCCGGACAGGTCCGGCAGCCACTCAGGCCAAAAAACGCCCTGACGGAAACACTGGGAAAACTCGACGGTGTTGATGAGGTGGGGAGGCACGTCGTGCGCGTCAGGGAGCCCCTTGCCCGCGAGGAGTCCGCCCAGGCTGACCCCGTTCATCCAGAGCGAGAATCCCACCACGAGGTAGAGTGTGAGCGTTTGGATGATCCAGCGTTTGATCTGGGGGGGGGAAGAAGAAGGAACTCCTTGGTCGTCGGTTTGTGTCATCCGATCCGTCAATCCGCGCGGTCGGTCCGTGGCCAAGAGTCCGAACAACCGCTCATCTTGGAACTCGCCAGCCGCCCAGACGTCGTGATGGAGCAGGATCCCCGTCGGTCTGTGATGGATCCGGATAGATCAGGAATCGTGCCCTCCGGCGCAGGAATTCCCGACGGCTCGGCTCCCATTCCGTTTCGATCTCCTCGGGATCTACACCGCTTCTGAGGCGATCGACCACCCAGCCCTGTCCGATCATCGAGGCATAGCTCTTGACCTCGAAATGGCGTGGGTGGAGCCGGCAAAGTGCGTGGGCCAACTCGAGCCCGCACCGGACTGAGTTGACCTGTCGACGATCCATCACCTCGATGAACACTCCCTCACATCTCTTGCCCTTGTAGACCGAGGAATCCGGCGTGAAGACGTGGGCGCGAAAACGGACACCGGGAAGTTGACGACTCTGGAGCCAGTCAGCTAATCGTCGGCCCTTGATCCACGGGGCGCCGACGATCTCGAACGGCCTGTCCGTCCCTCGTCCCACCGAAAGGTTCGTGCACTCGAGCGCGCCAATGCCTGGGTAGAGAACGGCCTCGTCGGGACTTCTCATGTTGGGCGAGGTGTTGATCCAGGGACAGCCCGTCTCTTCCCACCGGAGATTACGCGTCCATCCCGACATGGCGACAACGTAGAGCGAACACCCGAATTTTTTTTCGGCGTTGAACATCATCGCCAGCTCGCCGACCGTCATCCCGTGTCGGTTCGGCATAGTGTGGTATCCGGTGAACGAGATCATGTTTTGATCCATCACCGGCCCTTCGACTCGGATCCCTCCGATGGGATTGGGACGGTCCAGAACGTAGAAAGGGATCCGGTGTCGAGCCGCGGCTTCCATGCAGTATCCCATGGTGCTGATGTACGTGTAGAACCGCGTGCCGATGTCTTGGATGTCGAACACAAAGGCGTCAATCCCCTGGAGCATCCGGTCGGTCGGACGCCGGGACTTGCCGTAGAGGCTGTGAATCGGCAATCCGGTGCGTTGATCCGTTCCGCTCTGTACGATGTCGTCCTCAGTCCCCCGGATGCCGTGTTCCGGGGAGAAAAGCGCAACGAGTTTCAAACCAGGAGCTTTCGCGAGGGCGTCGATCGTGCTGCAGCGATTGTGGTCGATCCCGGTATGGTTCGTGATCAGTCCGATCCGGCGTCCCTTCAGCGGCTCGAACCGTCTGTTTTTCAGGACGTCGATCCCAACTCTGACCCGGGGGGGCTGATCGTCACGGGAGAGAGAGTTGCTGGAGGGAAGTCGAGCCACACCGTTTCCGCCCCAACGGGACGAATCGCCCCTCGCTGGATGTAGGCCGGCATAGAGACAGACCAGGAGGGCGACTCCGATTTCGAACGTTCGTCGGGAGGGATATGGGACGTTGGGAGCTGGGCTCGACACGCGCTTAGTATTAGCATCCGATTCGCCAATGTGTAAAGCGAATTGAGGTCGAGAGTCCCTCATCAGAGCTGTTGGTCTCTCATCTGGCGCAGACGTTCCTGGGCCCTTTGCTGGGCCTGCAGCATCTCCGGCGTGTCCTCCAACTCCGTCACTCCCCCCAGAGGTTTTATGGGCCCTTGGGATGATTTCGGGATGGGGGCGAGTTCGACCTCTTCCTCTGTGCACGGGGCGGTCTCTCCCTGTTCCACGCCCGATTTCTGAGCCTCTTTCATCCGTGCCGCAAGGACCCTTGCTCGTGCCATGGCGCGCTCCTCGCGAGTCTGGAGGGAGTCGGCTACGGAACCGACATCGTCCGATCCGCGGGAAGGGATTTCCATCCCAGCGACCTTTGCGGCCTCACTGGAACCGACCTCAGACGAGGCCGTTCCTCCCTGGACTTGTTCGACGCCCGCGGACGAGGCCTCGTCCGCAGTCGTCTGCGAGGACTCCTCGGAATCGCGGGACTCTCCACGGCGAGGTTTTCGCACGCGTGCGTCTCGCATGGGGTTGAGCACCGGAAGAACCGCTATCTGTTCAGCCGGGATGGTTCTCGTGAGTTCTTCTATGAGCCCCTTGTCCTTTGATCTGTCGACCGGCGCGTGAGCCGTGCGGTAGAAGCTGAAGCGGACCATGACCCCTTCCGCCTTCGGAAGCACGATCCGGGCCATTTTGGGAGAAAGGAGAGTCTGATACACCTTGACCATCTGATACTCGTACGTCTTCTTTCGAATGGTGGAAAGAAGGCTGTTGGACGCGTTTCGCCCCCCGGAGTACGACACCGCAACACGGGCAACGCCCAATCGTGTTCCGCGTGGCTTGAGATCGTCGACCAAGACCATGATCGCCCGATCATGGTGCGGATTGTTCTTCATGAGGGTGACCTTGTTCCGGAAGATCTGTTCTCCCGGACCGCCCCATGCGAGGAAAGCCGGGGTCACATCCGGGTTCGATGCCCAGGCAGCATTTGCTATGATCAGGACGGACAGCAAGGTCCAGAAACGCATATCACTCCTCTTCCAGACCCGAATCCATACAAAGAATCAGGCCCAAAGGGCCCACATCCGGACCTCAGGACGCAAGACACCGGACTGGGGCCTCGTCGGACGAAAGTCCGACAGTCTCCTAAAGTCTCATCGGGCATTGGAGTCTCTGACATAAGAGACAGCATCCGGGTCGGTCGTGTCGTGGTCCGCTGAGATATAATGGCAGCCGATGGCTCGGTGTGCCCCCTATCTGGTCAGTCTCTTGTCTTTGGTTCTCATTCTCCTGGCGGTTGCTCCGGTCCAGCGGGGGGTTCGGTGTCGATTCTGGATGACCCGACCGAGCTCGCCTCGTTCCTTTCTCGACGAATCGGCTAGACCGGGCCTTTGCCGCCGGGAGTTCGCCCACGCAGACTTCTCCGCCCCCACCTCGCTTACCATCGACCCGCGGATCGACCACCTCTGGTCCGGTTCCTCAGCCCCGACCGACCGCTCGTTTCGATGGACCGGATGGGTTTACGTTCCAAAGGAGGGTTCATGGTCGGTTGGAACCACCTCCGACGATGGGTCGTTCGTCTGTGTCGACGATCGCGTAGTGGCCACCAACTGGTCCGATCACCAGCCGCTCAGCCGTTGGGGACGTGTCTGGTTGTCCAGAGGATTCCACAGACTGCGGGTCGACTACTACCAGCGAACCGGAATCGCACTCTGTAGACTCATGTGGAAACCTCCCGGAGAGGAGCCCCAGCTCATTCCTCCCGGCCTTCTCCGACAGACCCGAGGTCCTGCGCGCCTTCCGGACAAAGCCCTCATTGTTCCGGCGAGCCGCGCGAAATCCTCCTCGAACCACGAGCTTGAGCCGTCGACCCGAGGAGTGTTTGATCAGATCGCGCCTGTGAGCAGCGTGGACCCGGCACTCGAGAGATGGGCAGCAGAGAGACTCGACGTGTCGACCGATCCGGAACCATGGGAGCTCAAGGATCCGGGGGTCACTTCGACGGTCGGATGGACTTGGGCAGACTACTCCGACGGATGGGATGAGGAGAGTCTCACGGCGGCGGGGACCGGTCATCCCACCTTGCCGGAGTCTCCCGAGAAGGGAGAACGGCCAGAGGGGACGGTTCGGGTCTTCAGAACGTACCTGACGACCTCCTGGACCTCCACCTTCCGATTTCGGCTCGCGAAAGGTTCTCCGTCGGTTCTGCTCATCGACGACAAGCCGGTGATGGGTCTTCCGGGCGTTCCTGTCCGGGGACCGGCGGAAGCGCGGTGGACACTGGCCATGGGGACTCACAGCATCCGGCTCACCACCGTCACGACCCCTACGACCGCCACTTCGGTCACGCCTGACCTCTCGATCTCTCCCGTGGTCGGGCCGTTCGACCCTCGGCCCCGCTTTTCCCTCGGTTCCTCCCCGGCTCTGTTGGGAACCGGGTTCCCAGCGGACATCTCCCTGGATGGTCCACCACTACTCGAGGAATGGCAGCCGAACATCCATTTCATGACCGGGATGGCTCTGGCCGTTCCATACATTCATCGCTGGGATGTGAAGCGTCACGGGCATCCGGCGAATCTCGCCCCTTTGAGAGCCACCTGGGATGGAGTTCTCGACTGTCCCTTGACCGGAACGTACACGTTCACCCTTCGAGGGACCGGCCGAATCCTGCTCAGGGTGGGAAGTGATCAACTTTACAAGGGACTCGAGACCCACGAGACCTCGATGAAGTTGTACATTCCATCGGGCAAGTTGCCCCTCACTCTCGAGGCCCATGAACCCGGCCTGATCCGACAGGTGGGGCTCTTCTGGAAGCTACCGGAAGGACGCGAGGAGCCGATTTCCAGTTGTCATTTCGTGTCACCGTGGGCATCGGAAAGATTTGTGCAACAGCGGGGGTTGTCCGTGGCCGCGTTGGCTCTCCTCATCGCGGCTCTCTTTGCCACGGGAGGACCTTTCGCCTACGCGCGATTTCTCCGAACCAACGCGGCTCTCCATACGTGGGTCCTACTGCTCCTGATCGGCGTGACCGTCCGACTCCATGATTACACGCGGGTCCCTGGGCCGGGTGACACCGACGACGAGTTCAACCATCACCTGGAGGGTACGAGCCTGGCCTTTGGTCAGGTTCCGATCGGATGGGACCAACATCTTGGCTTCCCACTCGTCCAGGCGATTCCCTTCTACGGACGGGTGTTCCGGATCGTCGCTCCGATGGTGTTCTACCCCCCCGTGTTCACCGTGCTCGTTGGGGAGCTCAATCGTGCTGCGGGCGCGGTCGATCCCTTCGAGGCCCGCATCCACGTGACCCGTCTCTTGCCTATCGGGCTCTCTTGTCTGACCCTGATGCTGATCTGGCCCGTGGCTCGCTCGGTCGGTATCCCGACCTCCGCGGCTCTTCTTGCTACCGGTTTTTTGGCTCTTTATCCCAGCGGAGTGATGCTCGGCCGTCTCATCAAAGAAGAGAATCTGGTGACTCCCCTCTATCTGGGGATCGTATGGATCCTGTCGGGATACGGTTCTTCGTCCGGATTCGGGCGTAGACTCGCGCTTGGCTCCATCATCGTGCTGTGTATCCTCACCAAGCAGATGGGAGTCTCATCAGCCCTCCTGGCTTTCGTCGTGCTCTGTCGCAAGGGTCACTACCGCGCGGGAGTTCTCATGCTCTTCTACGCCCTGTTCGCCGCGCTTTGTTTCCTCTGGTACGGTCTAGCCTGGGGAGGGCAGAGCTTCATAGACCTCCAAAAAGAACACCTCGTGTACGCGACCCGTCTCGACGCGGTGTGGCCTCTTCTGGCGGAGAACAAGATCACAGACCCCGTGGTCGGCAGTTCTTGGGTCTTGGGACTGTGGCTCGCGTTCGTGCTTTTCTCCGTGCGCCAGTTCCGGAGCCGACCGCAGAATCTCGTGAGCCTGGCCGGGGTCTGCTATCTGGTGGTCCTCGTCGTCTGCTACCCTCCAGACCGCAACTATGGTTGGTACAGATTGCCGCTACTCCCTCTCCTGGCTCTGGCGTGGGGAGTCGAGACCCGGCGGATGTTTCATTGCTACGACATCGTTCGAGCGATCCTCTGGGTCGGTCTCTTCGTTTTGCCATGCACTGAGATGATTCACGGACTGGACCGTGCGTCCCAAGGGGTGGCTCCCCCGGTCCTCAAGACTTCCGGGCCACCATCGACGGAGGGGATGGACGTCTCTCCCACCGTGATGCTCCGGATCGTCGTAGTCGGACTCGTCCTTCCTTCGATTCTCCTGGGCGTGTTGCCCCGGCCGGCTCGTCGATTCCTCTCGTTTTTGATGACCACGGCGGTCGTGGCGCTGATTGCCATCGGCTTTGCGATCGTTGTCTGGCGATGGGGGGATTTATTCCCGCCGGTATGGGGCTGGGATCCGATTCGTCAGCTGGACATGAATCCTTGACGGGGCGCCGCCGGCCAGACCTCCGGACGCAAGACTCCGGTCTCCAGGCTGGAGTCTGTCGGACTGAAGGTCCGGCAGTCGCCTACCTCTTTGCCGCGGCTCTGGTCTGAGCTTTGGGCAAAAGCGATTTGTTCTTCGAGGGACGAACGGGCGCGGGCCGCTCCGGCATCGTGGACCTCTCCTCGCTCAGGACCCGAGGCGTCACGAAGATCATCAGCTCTGACTTGTCCCGCGTCTTTTGCTTCTGGCCGAAGAGGTTTCCCAGGACTCTCAGGTCCATGAAGGCCGGAATTCCAGTGCGGATGTTCTCCTTCCGGTCCTGCATGAGACCACCGATGACGGCGGTGTGCCCTCTTCTCACCATGAGCTGCGTCTCCACCTCTCGGGTCTGGATGACCGGATACTGATTGCTGACGAGCTGGCCGCGAGAGCTGACCGTGGGACGGATGGTGAGGTTGATGTACTCTTTTCCGAAGATCTGGGGCACGACACGCAGTCTGATGCCGATGTCCTCGTAGCGGTCGGCACTCAGGGTTCGCTGGCCTGTCAACGCGTTGATCGTCTCGCTCACGATCGGGAATTTCTCTCCCACGAGAATGTTGGCCACCTGTCGATCGAGCGTGGCGATCGTGGGCGAAGACAGAGTGTGGATCCGATCCCTCGAAGAGAGCAACTGGAGGAGGTAACTCAGGTTCGCGAACGACACGACGCCGAATGTGAAGCTGGGCGATCCGGCGGTAGGAGGGGCATCGTTGAGGGGAAAGGCAACCTGTTGGGACGACCCGGATCCGTTCACCGCCAGGTTCCACTGAATGCCCAGGGTGTCTTTGTCGGAAAGGGTCATCTCCACGAGCTGAACTTCGATGAGAACCTGGCGTGGAGGGACGTCGATCACCTTGATCAGGTCAGCCACGTCGCGCAAGATCGCGGGCGTGTCGGTGATCGTGAAGACCGTACAGATCGTTGCGCTCGTCCCTCCACCGCCACCGCCACCACCCACGGACCCTTTGGACCCCGATCCCCCGCCTCCCCCCGTGCCGGTGCCATAGTTGTTCGTGACCAGATCGATCTTTCCCTCTTTTGAAAGCCGGTTCCTGATCACGGGAACCAGATCGACCGCGTTGGCATACTCGAGCGTGAACGTTCTGGTAATCTTGCATGCCAGAAACGAATCCTTGGGGCCAATCCGAATCAACTCCGCATCCCATTCATAGCTGTATCCAAGGGGACGCAGGATGAGATCGAGGAGTCGGTCCATGCTGAGATGTCGAACGAACAGGTTGACGGTTCCGGAGGGAAGCCCTTCCCAGGCCACCGACAGCTTCATGCGGCTGGCCAAAGCGGCAATCGCCCGATCCACTGGGGCTTGGGAGAACTCGACAGAGAGAGTTCCATCCGCGGCAGGACCTTCGACATCGGTGGAGACGAGCTTGGGCTGGTCGTACTCATCCAGGGCCTTTTGGACCCGTCCTTGATTTACAGGTGTGTCGGTCACCAACAGTTTTCGGTCGATCCGTCCCCGATCTTCAGGCGTCTCCACGACCTGGGTCGTTCCCGAAGCGCTGACCTGCGGACGAATGTACTGAGTGACCCCGGATCGATCGAGGTGTTTGAGAGCATAGCTCTTGAGAACACTGTCCTTGTTCAGATTCTCGAGCTTGTCGACCCGGAGGATGTTCTCGGTCTCCACGAATCCGTATCCGTAGTTCCGCAGAATCGTGGTCAGGGCTGTTTTCCAGGGGACCTTCACGAGCTTGACGGTGACGCGTTCCTCCAATCCGGGCGGGGCGACGATGTTGAGGTTCCTCTGGTATACCAAGGTGTCCACGACTTGGCTCAACGGGACGTCGCGGAAGTCGAGGGAGACGATCTCGTCCACCGTCCCGGTTTGCTGTTCTCCGCTCGCGGCGTGAAGATTCTTTGTGAACACCAACGGGATCAAGAGGGCCAGACAGGCGACCAGAGAAACCACGAATTGCCACTGACCAGAGGCGATGAGGCGGTTCCTGGATCGTGATCGTGCGAATTTCAAGTCTGGGAGAGCCTCCTTCGATCGAGGGACCTCCAAAGGATGAACCTTTGTTGGCACCACGAATCCGCGATCTCTCACTGATCACCATCGGCCGCTCTCTGTTTCGAGGCCAGCTCATCCGTTCCGGAACTCTCCGTTTTTTTCCGAAACAATGTCGTGTTGTCCTGGTATCTTCTATGGATAGAGTCCGATAGAGAGAATAGACGGCCCGTGACTGTCGAAGAACGGCGGTCCGTCCTGATCGAACGTGTACTGCGTCCGATGGACATGGGGTATTGGAACCCTGAGACTCTTATGGCAGAAGATCGCGGAATAGACGGTCCGGAGCTGTGTGGATTCGTCACTCTCGATGTCCTCGTCGACGAAGCTCTGCAGATATTGGATGCCCAGATCCGGTACCAGAGAGTCCATGTCGAGAAATCCATCGATCGGGGCCTTATCTGCGCTCCTCGGAATCGAGAGTTGTTGGTCCTCTTCCTGGTCCGATGCGTTCAGTTGGCGCTTGACGCCCTGCAGTTTCGTCAGAAGGTCTGCGTCTTGAAGATTTTGGGCCAGAGGTCCGACCACGGCAGACTCTGCATCGAGGTCGTCGACAACGGAAGGGTTCGCCCTTCAGAGATCGTCACGAAGTGGTTGACCTGGACGCCTTGTGAGGAAATCCTCAAAGAGAAGGGGGCCCTCAACCTCACCGTGACCGACGACCGGATGAATCGGCTCCAACTCATCCTGGAAGATACCTCCCATTCCGTCACCAGCCCGGCCGATTCCCAAGACAAGATCAAACAGGCCGTCCGGATTTTGATCGTGGAGGACTACAAGGATCTCGCTCAGCAGCTCGAGATGCTACTGGGAGGCCACGGGTACAAAGTTGACCTCGTCGACAATGGATACGATGCTCTGTGCAGATTGCGGGAACAGACCCACGACATCATTCTCCTCGATCTGAAGATGCCCATCGTCGATGGGGGGCTCTTGATCCGAACTTTGACCGTTGAGCTTCCTTCCGTGATCCGTCGCCTCATCGTCATGTCGGGCTATGTGGAAGAGTACAAAGCGCTCCTCGTGGAGCAAGGAATTCCTTTTTTGCGAAAGCCTTTTCTCCCCGAGGAGCTCTTCAAGACCATCGCTCAGAAGTTGACTTTGCTGGGACTGAGTCCTGGGACGGCTCCAGGGCCCCAAAGCGCGTCGGAGTAGGATTTCATTCCCTACTCTACGACCTGTCCGGTCTCGAGTTGTTCACGGACCTTGTCCAGGATGAGCCGGACCACGCGCCGGTTGTCTTGAGGTTCCAGCTCTTCGACCGCTCCGCTCCGGGACAGTATGATTACTTTGGTCGATTCAGAAACGGAATCCATGGGGAACCCGGGTGTCGACGCGACGACCTCGGTGGCAACGATGATGTCGAGCCTTTTGTCTCGGAGCTTCTTCTTCGCTCCATCCACGAGCAGCTCGGTCTCTGCCGCGAATCCCACCAGGATTTGACCCGGTCTCCGACGGCTCACCGCCTCTGCCAGGATGTCCGGTGCCCTCTTCAGTTTGATCGTCACCGTGCCTGACGCATCTTTCTTGATCTTCTGGGGCTGTCGCTCCTCAGGGACGAAATCTCCGGGGGCTGCCGCGGAAATGAGGACGTCACATTCGTCGAGCCTCTCCATGACTCGATCGAACATCTCCACCACCGAGGTCACGGGAATGGCCTCCACCCCCCGGGAAGGAGTGTCGGTGAGCGGTCCGTGGACGAAGGTCACGCGAGCTCCGCGCTTGCGGGCCTCTTCGGCCAGGGCCAGACCCATCCTTCCGGATGATGGATTCGTGAGGAATCGGACCGGATCGATGTGCTCTCGGGTGGGTCCACCAGTGATCAGGAATTTTCTGCCCTCCAAATCCTGGGCACCTCCGAGGCTGTAGGCGATGGCCTTCATGAGATCCTCGAGCGAGGCCATCGTGGGAGGCCCCTCGGCTTCTCGGTTTCGATCCATGGATCGCGGGGGGATGATGTGTCGGTTTTGGAGACCCAAGATCTCCAGGTTTTGGAGGGTGCTGGGATGCTCCAGAACCGTCGCGTTCATGGAGGGAGCAAGGATTACCGGACCGGTGAACGAGAGGTAGATGGCTCCGAGCATGTCGTCGGCGATTCCGTGGGCCAGCTTTGCAAGAGTGCTGGCAGTGGCCGGCGCGATGACCAGAACGTCGGCCCAGCGAGCCAGGGCTATTTCCTGGTTGGAGAGACATTCGCTGCAGGACTCGTCGACGTGGACTTTTGTCTTGGACAGGACTTCGAACGTCAGAGGAGCGACAAACTGGGTGGCGCTTTGGGTCATGACGACCTGGATTTCAGCCCCTGCTTTTGTCAAGGAACGAACGAGGTCGCAGGCTTTGTAGGCAGAGATTCCCCCAGACACGCCCAAGAGAATGTGAGACCCTTCCAGGGGCATGGCGGTCCTCCTTCGGACCGATCGAACGTGGCCGAACGGCGGTGCTCGCACCGTAGTATACCTCAAGTGTCACCGAATTGACGTAATCGGCTCTTTTCCCATAAGACGAACCGGCCACCAGCTCAAGGCGGATGGCCGGTCTTTTGTCCGGTCTTTCGTCGATCCGCGATCTACTTGGCGAGACCGATGTCGATACTGACTTTGAAGTCGATATTGACCTTCGACTGGGGGGGCAACACGCCCTGCAAGTTGATGGGGATGGCAATGTGGAAGGTCGACTCGGCCTTTGACTGGACGATTCGTCCCTTTGCCGCGTCAAACCAAATCTTGCCGTCGGTCTTCGACGTGACCGCTTCGCCAGTCGTGGTTTTCTGATTTGCCATCCCCATGGTCGACTTGAGCACGGCAACCTTGCCATCGTATCCGGGCAGATCGCCGGCCAGAGTCTCCACCGTGTACTTGGTCGTGGTTTCCATCGGAATCGGCTGCTGAATCTTGGCTACCTGGCTCCAGGATTCTTTCTCGGCCACCGGCTTTTCAGGGAACACCATCTGCATCTGAGGCTGGCTTCCGCCGGTCGGCAAATCGGCCGCGCCCTCCACGATCTGTCCGTTGGGCTTCATCGTCAGGAGGAGAGCCTGTCCAATGGCGACTTGGAGCTGGGCTGGCTTTCCATCGACCTTTTGGTCGGCCTTGGTGATCGTGACGGCGATGCGATAGCCTCCGTCCGCTTTCTTCTCGATGAGCTCCTGCGAGAGTTCCATGTTGCTCGCCATGGTGTTGTTTCGTGAGGAGCCATCAGGCGTCTGGAACTTCGCCTCGGTGTTCATTGTGAGCTTGTATTTGAGAACCTCTTTTGGAGCGAACTTGTACTGCAAGAGTATCGGATCCGCTGCTTGGAGGGTCGGAACAAGGAAAAGGGCCATCGTAACGATCAGGGCAATGGATCGGGTCATCATGCGGGAAATCTCCTTTCCGCCAAGCGGGACGAGAGGAAGCATACACCGAAAAGGCGGGGCATTTGCAAGAAAAAAGCCCGCTGCCCGCGAGTGCGTGAGCCCCTCTCTTATTCGTCGGTTTCGTCGACGCACGAGGCTTCCTGAACAGTCGAAGGACGGCGATACCACTCCGGCAACCGGTCGTCCGGATACCAGACCTGCATGAGATAGAGACCCTGAGGTGGCGCCGGCTTGACCGATTGATCCTTCTTCTCCTTTGCGAGCAACCGATCGATCACCTCGGGAGCAAACCGTCCCTGTCCGATCGCGATGAGCCAGCCGGTCATGTTGCGGACCATGCCCCGTAGAAAGCTCCTGCCGTAGAATTCGAGAAAATGAAACGTCCCCTGGCTCCGGCTTTCGATCCGGTCGAGCGAACGAATCAGCTTTGGCTCAGCCACGGGGTTGGTGCAGAACGAGACGAAGTTGTTCGTTCCCAGGAGTCGGTGCTGAGCCTCCTTCACACGGTTCCAGTCGAGAGGGGGATCGACGAACGTCAGGTAGGAGGAGAGCATCGGACCGACGAGCGAGAGATCCTCCGAGAGGCAGTAACGATAGTGGCGCAGGATGGCGGAGTGACGAGGGTGGAACTCGCAGGACACCTCTTTCTGCTCTTTGAGCCGGATGTGGGGAGAGAGGCGCTCGTTGGCCAGCTTCAGGAACCGACTCCACCGGAATGACTGCTCGGTCGAGACAGTGATCACCTGACCCAAGGCGTGGACCCCCCGATCGGTGCGACCGGCTACGCGCAGTTTGAACCCATGCGGAAGAAGCGAGCCAAAGACTCTCTCCAGTTCGCCTTGGACCGTGGGGAATCGAGTCTGGTACTGGAAACCATGGAAACGGCTCCCGTCGTACTCGACCGTGAAGGCGAGGATCGTCAAGAGCGCTGTCCCGACCGGCGCTTGGTCACGAATCGATCGAACTCCTCCAGGAACGTCAGACTCGATAGATCGTCCATCCGGTCGAGGAAAAGCGTCCCATCGAGATGGTCTGTCTCGTGTTGGACGACCCGCGCATGGAAACCCGTGGCCTTGAAGGTCACCTTCTTCCCGGATCGGTCGAGCGCCTCCACCTCGATCGATCGGTGGCGAGAGACTTGTCCTCTGAGTCCCGGGATCGAGAGACATCCCTCCCAATCGAGCTCCATCTCCTTCGAGGGTTTCAGGAGACGAACGTTTGCCAAGACCATCAGAGGAACCGGAGGCGCGGCGCGACCTCCCGCGTTGCCCTCGACCTCCAGGACCAAGAGGTTCAACGATTCATGGACCTGAGGAGCGGCCAGGCCCACCCCATCGGTCTCTCGCATGGTGTCGACCATGTCGTCGATGAGTTTTTGTATCGCTGGAGACTGAAGTTCCTCCACATCGAGCCGTCGGGTCTTCTTCCTGAGGACCGGATGCCCGAGCCTGGCCACCTTGAGCAGCGACATATTGTTTTCTCCCTCTAAAGACGGCCGTCCGGCACGTTCTCCTCGGCAAAACTACCACGTATGCCGTCCCTCGTAAAGGGGGGGAGCCAGCCCAAATCCTTCACCTCATTCTGGCAAACCCAGTGATCATGAGCATTTCGAGGACATACACTTTCACTTCCCTGGACCCCAGATGTGCCCCGGATTGTACACCTCAGTGGGTCCCTCACCACCTTTGGAACGGTGATGTCGAGTGGGGGGGGCGGGCTTCGGCCTTTTTGTCCAATCCTTCGGGAGAGCGACTATCTCTATCGGGAGTTCTTCATCGGGAGTTCTTCAGGCCGGTCTTCGTGCCAAACCGCTCGCCGGATCGGGTTCGGACGAACGAGGACAGTCCCGACAGTCCGACCATCGGTTTCGGGAACAGGCTGAGAACCAGAGTCGTTCCGTTGCCCTGGACGCTGAGGAGGCCAAGCGAGCGTTCTTTCGAGGAAGGACCTGGGGTCGGTCCGGTCGTCGCGCCAGGACGCGGTGCGTGGATCCAGGAGGCATCGACCAGGACCGGAACGGGTTCTCCGGCGAGCATGTCGAGCTTCATGAGACACCGTCCTGTCCGGCCAGATAGGACCGAGGTGAATCCATCGGTCGACCTCACGAGAACGTCTGGAAATTTGTCCGAGTCCACATCGAAGAACTCGGGTCGGGCGCCCGTCAGTTCCGCCGAGTGGCTGGTCCAAATGGGACGCCCGGTGCGGCCGGACAGGGCCGCCGTGATACCGTTCTTCTGGGCGACGACCACATCGTCCGTCTTGTCATGGTCGAGGTCCGCTGTTGCCAGACCCGGCAACCAGGGGCCTCCCATCGAGTAGGTCCAGAACCGTTCTCCGGTCTGGCCGGAAAACGCCGTGACCAATCCGTCGTTGGCCGCGGCCACAGCGTCCGGCACACCATCCGCGTCAAGGTCTCCCACCGCGGCCGGAACAAAGCCATTGGCCTCGGTCGGCAGCTTTCGGAGAATCTGTCCTGTCTTCCCGGAGAGAACGATCAGCCCTTGTCCGCCTCCCGGCCAAGAGTTAGCCGTCACCACGGCATCGAGCTGGCTGTCGCGATCCATGTCGGCGAGCACTGTGTGGATGGGGTGGCCAATCTCCTCAGCTCTCCAGATCGTCCGCCCCCCCACCCCGGAGTGCTTCAGGACCATCCCTCTCGAACGGTCCACGATTCTCCAACTCGCCACGACTCCATCTTTGGGGCACTGATTGCCAGGGCCAGCGGCCAGGGTCCGGAACGTAAACTCCCGGCCAAACTCGTAGGGACCGTCACGAAAGATTTCTCGGCCGTCCTTGCCGGACCAACCGACCAGGAGGGCCCCCAGGTAACCGGCAAAATCGCAGACCCCGTCCCCGTTGAAATCGGTCTGGGGGAAGACCCCTCCCGTTTCCGAGGGGGCTTCCACGCTCCAGAGGGGTTGGCCGTTGCGTCCGGAGAGGGCGGCCATCCTCTGGTCGCTCATCCACGTGACCACGTCCACTGCGCTGTCGCCATTGAGATCGGCCATCGGAGGGGTTGATCGAATCATGCGTCCTGTCTCTGTCGCCCACACGGTAGGAAGGACTCGTCCGGAGAGCGCCTGGATCGACCCATCCTGGCACGCGATCAAAACGGCCGGGAGTCCTTCTCCCGTCAAATCGCCCACGATCGGGGGCGCCACGATCGGCGTGTGTCCGGAGACGGTCCAGAGAGGCCTTCCTCCTCGCCCTTTAAACGCGGAAACCGTCCCGGCACGCGAGCAGGCGATCACGTCGGCCAGTCCGTCTCCGTCGAGATCGACCTGGGCAGAGACGCCCACGATGGGGCCGTCGGTCTTTTGGGTCCAGAGCTCCCTCAGTCTCGACGACCGGGAAAGGGGGCGTGTCCTCACCGAGGCGACCCGGATGTGTCCGTCTGTGGTTCCGGCCACCACGTCGGCTTTGCCGTCTCCATCCAGGTCGCCCATGTCCGGTGCGGTCACGAGGGGATTCCCGTCCAGATAGCACAGACCCGCGCCGTTCTTTCCCGACAGGATTGTGATGTTCCCGTCGCCGCTGATGAACCCCACATCGGGGGTTCCATCCCCGTCGAAGTCTCCCAGACACGGCGAGGAACGAAACTTGCCCTTTGAATTCCCGGAAAAGCAGGTCCAGATCGGGACACCGGTCCGTCCGGAGAGCGCGGCTAGCCGTCCCTCTAAAGATCCGACCACGACATCCGGGATTTTGTCTGCGTCCAAGTCGGCCACGGCCGGGGATGAGCGAACAGCGTCTCCCACGGAGGATTTCCACAGGAGTCTTCCCGCCGTACCCGACAGGGCGTAGACGGTGCCGTCGTCTGATCCGACGATCACGTCCGGGACTCCATCCGAGTCGAGATCGGCCAGGGCTGGAGAGGAGTAGATCGGTCCTCCGGCCGAGAAATGCCACAGGAACGCCCGGCGTTTCATCGAGTAGACGTCCACGGCCCCCGTGGGAGTGCCCACGATGATTTCCGAGAAGCCATCGCCGTCCAGGTCGGCCAGGACCGGAGAAGACTCGGCGCCCCACGCGGGGTCGGACGTGGGGGTGGTGGTGAAGGACCCCAGGAGAGTACCGGTGGAACCGGCCAGCGCTGACACAGTGCCGTCCCGGTCGACGACGACGACGTCGCGGAACCCTCCATCCGACAGACGGCCCAGGGCCGGAGTTGTGCGGAGGGCGCTTCCCCGGAACGTTTTCCAGAGGACACGGACAGGGGGCGTCCAGGCGGTCTTGATCGTTGTCTGCCCCCGGACGATTTGGGTCCACGCCATGCTCGTAACGTGGCCGGGTTTCGACCACTGGAGAAGATAGGGCCCTGGGCTCAGATCGAGAGGTTTCGTAAGGGGGATCGTGTACTGCCCTACCCTTTGATGGGCGTCGTTTCCACTCTCTGGATCACGCACGGGCCGTGCCACGATCATCGAGACTTCGTTTTCTTGGCACAGAACCTTCAGCCGGCCCGTGTTTCGTTCGAGCTGGGCGCTGACGTGGACGAGGGTTTTGTTGGGAGGAATCTGGACCTTCGTCTTGGTAAAGGTGTCGTACCCTTCGACTCGGGCGAACAGATCATAGGACCCGGCCGGCAATTCGACGGTAAATGGTGTCCATGGCGCTGTGAGCGGCTTTTCCGGGTCGACGGAGGAATTCGGCCGTTTGGTGGAAGGTGCCGCGATTGGCGCGGACCCGCTTTTGCGGATTTCGCAGCGAATACGTTCGGGTGAGCTGGAGACCGACAGGAGGCCAAAGGGGTAGTGCAGGATTTGCGAGTAGCGAGCCTCCCCACCGACCGGCACTTTGACCGTCATCCGGGTCGGCTGATGGAGTTCCTTCTCCAGGGTCAGCTCGTAGATGCCCGGTGAGAGCTCCTTGAAGAGAGGCGTCGTTCCCTGGAATCGGTGAGAGACCTCCACCACCCGGGCTCCCTGGGGAAACGAGTCGAGCACGAGCTGCCCCGGTTTCAAGAATGCCCGGTATCCGCACACCATCAGGATGAGCCCCACCACCCCCGCGAAAAGAGCACGCCGGATAGCTGTGAGTCGCGCCCGGCTCAGCGAGGCATCCAGATACCGGCGCTCTTCGTTGCTCAGGTTCCTCAGGGCGCCTCTGTGGCTCTCGACCAGCGAGAGCGAGGCGCGGGCCATGAAATCGTCCGGACGGCGGCCATTGTCCACCCATTGTCTGAAGGCCCGGGCGAGCAGGCGGGCGGCTCGTTCGGTCTCGTCCGGTTCCATCACCCATTGGTCGACGAGGGGACAGATCACCTCGGAGGTCAGCCGGATCCGGCGGCTTCCCCCCTCGGCGGTTTCTCTGAGCACCAGATGGTCGGCCAGAAGCCGTTCCAGCGTTGCCCGCGCAGCTTCCTTGTCGGGAAAGCTCAGCAGCTCTTCCTCGTCCAAAGGCCTGGAAAATCGATCTCCAGCTTCCTCCTTGAGCGTGAGCGCACGGATGAGCTGACGAGCCAGGCCTCGATGCGTCGCGTATGCCTCGCTTTCGAGCCGCTCCTCCACGTATCGCAGGAGAGCTCCGGAAACGCCACCGATGGCGCTTTCGTAGAGACCCGCGTCGATCACGGTCAGCCCCTTCTCTTTCGCCTTGCGATAGAGCTGATGGCAGACGATCTGCATGATCGGAAAGGCGGTGTCTCCACGAGACCGCGTCGTTGCCAAGATGTCGGTCGCAAGTCGGTAGGGGAGGCCTTCCTCGAACGTGAAGCCGTACGCGCCCACCCGAGCGGGTCCGTCGATCGCTTCCGCAAGCCCTTGGGTGTCGGCCTCTGCCAGAGCGAATGATCGCTGGTGTCGGGCCAGCCGTTCCTCCAAGGCGAAGAACTCTCCGCGGAACTCCGTGCGGTAGGACACGACCAGTTTGAAGGGGATCGCCAGAGCTCCGACCAGCCGCTCCACAGTGGTCGAAAAATCGGCGATCCTGGGGCTGTTCCTTGGGTTCAATGTGAACAGTTCCTCGGTCTGATCAAGGATCAGCACGAGAGTGCGCCCCTCCGCTCGTCCGATCGAGGCCACGATGTCCACCAAAAGCCGTGGGTCGAGCTGGAGCTCCGCCGCAGTGACCGGTCTGGAATCGGCGAGGGTGACGCCTCGAAGCGCTGCCAAGGACGCGACCGTCTCACGGATGGCTCCTGCCGGATCGCAGCCGCCAAGCACAATTTGGGGAGAGTATCGCGTCGCGTCCAGTTGCGGGAACAGTCCTGCGCGGAGGAGCGACGACTTGCCGATACCGCAGGGCCCGAAGACGAACAGCAGACGCAGGGAAGGACTCTCGATCGCCTCCAGGAGCTCCGTGGTCTCCGAGTCCCGGCCGAAGAACAGGGGGGCGTCCTCTGGGGTAAGAGCCGCAAGCGGCTTGTAGGGTTCCCTGGGAAGGTCGAACCGCCCGGAGACGGCGGGGCGACGAACGGCTCGCTCCAACCACCGCTCCAGGGAGGTCGCGAGCTCACTGGCCGTCGGACGTGCGTGCGGGTCTTTCGCGAGCGCGCGGGAGATGAGATCGTCTAAGACCCGAGGAACGGTGGGATTGATCTGGGAGGCAGGGGGGACATGACGTCGGCCGAGTCTCGGGAACGTCTCGACAGACCCCTTGTCCGGCTTCTCGTTCAGCCACGACCTTGGCGGACTCGTGACGGTCTCGGACGCGTCATCCTTCCTATCTTGATCGTTCCTCCTGTCTTGATCGTTGTGTTCGTCCATCGACGGGGCGGGCTCGGTCTGTTGGTCCAGTCGCGCGATCCGGCCAAGATCGGTGTCGGCGCCGGTCGAAGAGGCCGCCTGGCCGAGATCCGTGGGGACTTTTGGGGAAAGATCAAGGACTGGAGGACGACCCGTCACCATCTCGTAAAGGATCAGACCGGTCGAATACACATCGCTGGCCGGTCCCACCTCGCCCCCCGCGAGCTGTTCGATCGACATGTAGGCTGGAGTTCCGACGATCAGGCTCTTCCCGGGGCCTTGTCCCGCGACCCGGAAACCTACGCCGAAATCGGCCACTTTGGCCTTTCCGGCGTGATCGAGGAAGATATTGGCCGGCTTTACGTCCCTGTGAACGATACCGACGGAGTGCGCCTGCTCGAGCCCCTTTGCGACCTGCGCCACGGTTCGAACCGCTTCGATGATCGTGGCTCGCCCCTGGGCCAGTCGCGCCTGAAGCGTCGGACCTCGGACATACTCCATCACCAGGTAGGGGACTCCCTCGTCAACACCCGCGTCATAGAGGCGAACGATGTTTTCGTGTTCCAGTGCGGCGAGCAGCCGTCCCTCGTCCTCGAATCCGGAGATCTTGGTCCCATTCTCAAGTGAGATCAGCTTGAGGGCGACCTCGCGTCCCAGCCGTTGGTCTCTCGCGAGGTAGACGATTCCCATGCCTCCACGGCCCAGGATCCGTACCGGTTCGAACCGCTGAGCTAATCCCTTTGGTACGGATCTTGTCGATCCCGAGGCGGGCGGAACGAGCGGCACACCGGTCTCGTCTCGGGCCGTTTTTGCCCGGATGACCGTGACCTGCGAGGAAGAGGAGGATCGATCGAATTTGTGCTGAGCGGCTCCTGTGGTCGGAGAGCGGTCCTCTGGCGGGGTGTCCAGCGCCGAGATCAGCTTCGACGCCACCTCGAACGGGTCGGCGAGCTCCGCGTTCCACGAGACGCATACCCCGTGGCGTACGTGGTCGAGGCCGACCGAGAGAGCCTTCTCTCTTCCGAACGAGTTCGTCAGATGGATCCCGCGAATCCAGGGACGTCCGGAGGCCAGACTGCAGATCACGTCCCAGCTTCCGTCTTGACTCGCGTCGTTGACGAGGATCAGCTCGAACGTCGAGTGAATCGGTCTGAGGAGCTTCTCCAGGTGGACCACGAACTCCGGAAGCTGGCGGGCGTTGTCACGGATGGAAACAACGATCGAGACCGGATCGGAGCTCCTGACATCGGCCACTTCCCACCTCCTGGGACTGGAGTTTAGGTCGCGAGGGGCTGCCCTTACCCCTCATGCATTCTACAGGAGGTCGGCGGTCCCGCACTCCCCGTTTCGCGGGTGGCGCAGCACGTGGCCTGCTGGGGCCGGTGGAGAGGGTTGGATGTTTCTTCTCTTGCTCAGACAGTCCTCGCGGCCTCGTGGCCGCTGCGGAACTCGCATGAGAAGAAACATCCAACCCTCTCCACCTCACAAGAATTGCCCCCCAATGGGACGTGCCCCCCCCCACGGGACGTGCCCCCGAGGACCGTTCAACGTCAAAAAGCCCCCGACCGATACAGGCGGGGGCTTTCCGTCTGGGAGACTGTCGGATCTTCATCCGACGAGTCTTCGTGCTACTCGCTACTCGCTGACCGCGGCGTTGGCCGGGGAGCGAGCGAGGAATGTCACGCTATCGTTGTCCGCCACGTACAGACATCGCTCGGTGAGCTCGGGCATGGGGACGTGACCCCACCCGCTCAGGTATTCCACGTCCACCTGCACGCGGTTGGCATCGAGAACCTGGACCGAACCGATTCTCGGCTCCGGACCGTCGAAAACGACCGGCCGCTTGTGGATCTCCTCGAGTACCCTCTGGGTGGCCAGACCTTTCAGTCGCGTTGCATTCTCGGGCTCAGCCACGGCCAAGGCTTTGGCAACGGGTTGTCCGTTTATCTCGATGGACGTGACCTCGAGAGCGGTGCTGGGTGCTTCCGCGGGAATCGCTCCGTCCCTCGTTTCCAGCAAGGAAGAGAGGCCACCGAGAATATGATAGAGCACGGTATAGCGACCCGTCACCGATACCTTGTCGGTCGGTTTGAGCGAACCGGCGAGCTTCTCCAAGTCGAGGCCGGACGCGGGCAGAAGAGACAGCTTCTGGATCCTTCTCAGGGTCCCGCCCGATGAAGGCAGATCCTGTCTCTCGTAGTAGACCGCGTCGAGGTTCGTCAAGAAGACGACGTTGACCAGACGTCTCGGTACGGAGCCCGGTTGGATGCATCGTTCCACCGTCAAAGACCCTCCTAAGGAGTAGATTCGTCCGAAGGTCAGGATGGAATCGGAATCGGGCGATCTGTCCGACTCGTTCGCCCGTGAGGTCTGTGCGTTCGCTAGGACGAGAGTGATGCAGAGTGTGATGATCATGAATTTGCGGATCATAATGGTGTTGTCTCCCGGCAATGGATCAAACCCAGACAATCTTGAGTGATGTTTTTTTCTGGTCTGGGGGGGCGCGACTCCGGGGCCCTTCCCGGTGTTCCGGGATTTCTCAATCGTACTTCAAGCGGAACGTTGATCTTTGAAACAGGACCCTATGGGGTCCGCGAAGAGTAGGACCGGGAACCCAGGCAATCTATCTACTCATCGGATGGGATCGATCCGAGATGCCTTGTGATGCGCTACGAGATTCTGAGCGGCAATTACTGGGGGGAGGTCCTCGCGCTTCGCGCTACTGTGGGCTACTGGATGGTGAGCTACTCGGTGCTCCACTCGATGGCAAGCCACCAAAATACCGTGGATCTAAAAGGTTACCCGTTTCGGTCAGGAAAGTCAATCCATAGAGATGAATTTCTGTGATTCGATTCGGGGAAACCCCGACGGAATGCCTTCAAGATCCTCTATACTATTGTCGGTCATTTTTGCGGATTCATCCAGCTCCACGCGATTTCGCCACAGATTCTCAGCGTCCCCTCATCTCCCTCACGATCGCCTCGAGATGATCGATGTACCGTTCCAGGGCGACCCGTCCGTGATGGGAAAGCGAGGCGCGGGTCTGCGGCTTTCGTCCAACGAAACTCTTCGCCACCGTCACGTAACCGGCCTGTTCGAGAACCCTCAAGTGTACACTCAGATTGCCGTCGGTCATTCTCAGCGACTCCTTGAGTTCACGGAACGTGAAGGCATCGCCGGACGCCAGGAAAGACATGAGCGCCAGGCGGCTCTTCTCGTGCAGCAATGGATCGAGGTCGTGGACGTGGGGTAGTGTCTGCACTGATTACACCACCTTGAGGTTCACGGGGCGACCGGTCTGGCGCTCCAGAAGGGCCAGTCGAAGCCCCAGTGCCAAGTGTCCGACTCCGAACGTCAGAGCCATCATGAAGACCGCCCATCCCGGGCCGAGGAACAACGTGAGAGCCCCCAAGACCAGAAAGCCCACCCCGATGGGCAGAACCACCGGGGGCGCGTACGTCATCGTGGAGAGCACCCCACAGCCGTAGCAGAGCATCCAGATTCCTGGCAGTTCCAGGTGGCGACCATGGACAAAGGCCTGGCATGTGAGAATGGAGGCAACCGCACAGGCTGGTAGAAGAGCTTGGACAAGCCGACGTGCCGGACCGGTCCAGACCGGCAATCTCAGGGCTCGCACTTCCCGTACCTGCTCGTGGACCGTGACCGCCACGCTCGTGAGGAAGACCACTCCCCAAACCGAGCCGAAAGTGACAGGCCGAGTGGCGTCCAGCCAGCAGAAGCTCAGAGCCCCAAGAATGGCCACCAAACCCACTTTGAGGCCAGCGCGGGCCGACAGATGCTCGTAGCGGTTTGCACGCTCCATCATCGTGCGAATCAGTTCGAGATCGTCTTCGGCGCGCGTGCGCTGCATGTCTCTTCTCCCCTCAATAAGGGCATCGGTCTTGCGACCGGTATCCGCGCCGTCGAGGGAGCTCTCGCGCTGAGGGTGCCGTCGGCGCACCATCCGGACAGGCACGGACCATTTTTCCAGAGAGTCCAGAGAGTCCATCAGAACGCCGAACCCATGACCACCACGGACACCGATCGATCTCGGGCCCCGTCGAGTTCCACGAGAAGGAGTCTCTGCCAGCGTCCCAGATCAAGGGCTCCTTCGTGGACGTTCACACAGAGAGCAGTCGGCAGGAATAGAGCCTTGCAGTGCGAATGACCGTTGGCTGGCTCGTTCGCGGGCAAGGGTCCCAGTCTTCGGGAAAAATCGTCGTGTTCGTAGGTTCTTTCACGGGACGCGATCCTCTCCAGGGTACGCCGCAGGTCCGTGAGGAGGAGCGGTTCATTCTCGTTTACCACGAGACCGGTTGTCGTGTGACGAGTCTGCACGTTGACCCATCCCTCGGCGACCGGCGAGGCGCTCACGATCTCACGAATCGAATCGGTGATGTCCATGAACTCGAGATACCCTCCGGTTCGGAGACGAAATGAGTCCCGATGAACCGTGAGCTGAGGATACGCGGGCTGACGGGCGAAGTTGGGTGCGAACATGGGCCGGACTCCTTCACGATCGCCTCATGACTCGGCAGGCACGCACTACCATGTCTAATCATAAAGCACTTTGCGTTGCAAAGTCAAGACCTCTGATGTTGACCGAGGCACGATCGAGCAAGTCACTCAATTGATTTATCCCAAGGACGGCCATTATAATGACGATCCATCAACGGTTCGACTCCCCTGAGACGGGAGGATCGTTTCATGCTCCTTGGGCGCGTGATCGGCGACGTGGTCTCCACGATAAAGGAACCCTGTCTGGACGGCCGCAAAATCCTCTGGGTTCAGCCTCTGGGACTCGACAACCAACCCACAGGAGGGGCCATGCTTTCGCTCGACGTCATTGGGGCTGGTGCCGGAGAAACGGTTTTGGTCCTCGAGGAAGGGAGCGGAGCCCAGGAGGTGTGCAAGGTCAAGGGGCCGAGTCCTGTCGGATCCGCGATCGTGGCCATCGTCGACGCGGTCAGCGTCCACGAGGAGACGAAATGAGTCAAGACTCCTTGGTGGATCTGATCACGCAAGAGGTCATGAACATCGTCAAAGCACGTTCCTCCCAGAGCGGAGCGTCGACGCAGACCGACACCGAGTCCGCGCCAGTGACCTCGTCGAGCCAGCCCATTGGCGAAGAGCCCTTGGTCGTCGTGTGCGCCAATCCCCTTGGCAAGGCCGAGGCGATCCGGCAGTTCGCGTTGCTCCGCCAGCGCTGGCCGAGGCTCTTGGTCCTTCTCACCAGGGGGTCCTCAAAACTGTTTGAGGACTCCAAGAGACCCTTCGCCGGGTTCACCCTCGATCCGGCCGACCGGGATTTCGAGGTCCGGGTGGCCGGATGCTCTTCGATCCTCGTCCTGAACACCACCGTCAACGTTCTGGCGAAGGTCGCGCGGTTGATCGCCGACACACCGGTCACGATCACCATTCTAAACGCCATAAAGACCGGTCGGCCGGTGATCTTCACGACCGACGGTCTCGCGCCATGGCACCTGAATCCGGCAGTGACCGCCAGAATCCGCGGATATCTCAATGATGTCGCGGGCTACGGGATGAATGTCACAACGTTCGAGGAGCTCACCGAAAGATCGCAAGCGACGCAGGTGACCCCGTCCGAACCACTCCCGGACAAGGGGACAGATTGCTGTCAGTGTGGCTGGGCTGGACACTGTGCGCGCCTCTGTCACGATCGGATCTCGACCCTGAGGACCGAGGGGGTGGCCCGAGTGGCTTCGACTCTGGGGATGGAATCCCTGGGGAAAGACGTGGCCGGATTCATCGATCACACACTCCTCAAGCCCGACGCGACCGAAGACCAATTCCGCCGGTTGTGTGAGGAAGCGCGTCGCTACTCGTTCGCGTCGGTCTGTGTGAACCCTTCCTGGGTGAAACTCTGCCGCCAGCTTTTGACGGGAAGCCGGGTAAAGGTGTGCACCGTGGTGGGTTTTCCTCTGGGCGCCACCTCCAGCGAGGCCAAGGCGGCGGAGACTCATCAGGCCATCGTCGATGGAGCCGAGGAGATCGACATGGTCATCAACGTGGGCGCGCTCAAGGCCGGCCAACACTCGAAGGTCCTCGAGGATGTCCGGGCCGTGGTTCGAGCGGCCCAGGGCAAGACCGTCAAGGTCATCCTCGAGACAGGCCTCTTGACCGACGTGGAGAAGCGCAGAGGCTCTGAGCTCTCGGTCGAGGGCGGGGCTGATTTCGTGAAGACCTCAACCGGATTTGGCCCCGGCGGAGCGACCGTTGCCGACATCGCCTTGATGCGGGAGGTCGTTGGGCCAAAAATCGGCGTGAAGGCCTCTGGAGGGGTGCGTGACTACGAGACCGCACGAAAGATGATCGCCGCGGGTGCCAATCGCATCGGAGCGTCCGCGTCAGTGGCCATCGTCAAGGGGCAGAGTAAAGGGAAAGAGACCAGTCCTGCGTCTAACTACTGAGAGAGGGACAACATGCTTCGACGGGTCTTTCTGACGGTTCTCGACAGCGTTGGGGTGGGCGAGCTTCCGGACGCGGAACGGTACGGAGACCAGGGCACCAACACGCTGGGGAACATTCTGAAGGCGGTCCCCACGACTCGTCTTCCCAATCTTCAGAAGCTGGGTCTGGGCAACATCGGACCGTTTGTGAATCTCCCGGAGAACGTGAATCCCACCGCCTTCGTGGGGAAGATGGCGGAAACCTCGAACGCCAAGGACACGACCGCCGGCCATTGGGAGTTGATGGGACTCGTCGTCGAGCAAGGGTTCCCCCTTTATCCCAACGGTTTTCCTCGTGAGTTGCTCTCGCAGTTCGAAGCCGAGGTGGGTCGGAAGACGATCGGGAACAAGCCGGCCTCGGGTACGGAAATCATCCGCGAGCTGGGTCAGGAGCACGAAGGAACGGGCGCCCTCATCGTGTACACCTCGGGAGACTCGGTTTTTCAGGTGGCGGCCCACGAGGAGATCGTGCCCATCGAGGAGCTCTATCGGGCGTGCGAAGTGGCTCGTCGGCTGTGTGTGGGCCCCTACAACGTGGCCCGAGTCATTGCACGGCCGTTCGTCGGCCGATATCCGAACTACGAACGGACCTCGCGTCGACACGACTACTCGGTTTCTCCGCCGGAATCCACGGTCCTAGACCATCTTCTGTCCGCGGGAATCCCCACGTTCGGCATAGGGAAGATCGTCGACATCTTCAACGGTTCCGGCGTCGAACACTCGACACGGACAGTCGACAACGCGGAAGGGATGAGGGTCCTCGCCGAACACGTGCGGGAGGTTCCGGACCACTCGTTCGTGTTCGCCAATCTGGTCGATTTCGACATGAAATATGGTCACCGGTCCGACCCCGTGGGTTACGCCCGGGCGTTGGAGGAGTTCGATCGTTTCCTGCCGGAGCTACTGGCGGCCCTCAAGGTCAACGACATCTTGATCCTGACGGCCGACCACGGGTGCGATCCCACCGACGTGTCCACCGATCACTCCCGCGAGTACGTCCCATTGATCGTCACATCGCCGGCCTTGAACCACGGCGGCAACCTTGGGATCCGGAGGTCGTTCAACGACGTGGGGCGGACGATCGAGGCGCTCTTGGGAATCAATGCCTTAAGGCGCGGCGAAAGCTTTGCCGATGAGATCCTGAGGGGCTGCCGCACCTAATTCCTTTGGATTTTACCCTTTTTGACCGATGAACCGGTGGCCCACACTCTCCCGTGCGGGCACAACGACGTTCATTGTCACTCGCTTTGCTCTCCTTCTTGGCCGCCTTCGGTCTGGTGGGGTGTGCGGAGTACAAGCTCCCGACCAACACCCCTGACCGGGCCCAGAGACCCTCCGGCTACTATGGGCTGGCCAAAGCCACCGCTCCCACTGCCGAGCCGGAGCGGGAGAGAGCTCTCGATCCCTGGCTTCGAGGAAAGAAGCGCCTTACCCGAAGGTCGGGCCCTCGAAGTGGGGACGTGAGCGATCCATCCAATCAAAAGGGTGGAGACTGGCAGAGCAGCGAGCCCGAGAAGAGAGCCGCCGACGAGGCGTTCGATGACTCTCGGGAGAGCAGCGTGTACGTGGTCCAGCCAGGCGAAAACCTTTTCAGTGTGGCGAGGAAACACGGAGTCTCAGCCGCTGAGCTCGCGCAGGTCAATCGGATCGACGATCCGTCCCAAATCCGTGCTGGCACGCGGTTGACCATCCCATCAATCACCCGGGAGAGAGAGACGTCGAGCCGCGCGGAGACTTCCGGAGGCTCATCTGGCGGGGCTGCGATGCAGGGTACGTTCCACGTCGTAAAGAAGGGCGACACTGTGCTCTCGCTTGCGCGCCTGTACGGCGTCAACACACGGGACATCGAGCACTGGAATCCCAGTGAAGTCTCTCGTGGTCTGCCCCCCGGTTGCACCGTGTACGTCCCCAAGTGCACACGATCGGCGAAGCGCCCTCGAGGCTCGACCATCGCCAAAGTCCCCTCCAAGGCGAGCATCATCCGGCAGAACCCGCAGGCTACGAAGGTGGCGAGTTTCCGGGCCGAGGGCGTGACCGAGAAGGCAAGCTTCATCTGGCCGGTTTCGGGGAGACTGCTCTCCAAATTCGGCCAGCGATCGGGGCGCGCTCACACCGGCATCGATATCTGCGCCGAGCAGGGAACGATCATACGGGCGGCCATGGGCGGGAAGGTCATCTATTCCGGAGTGATGAAGGGCTACGGAAACGTCATCATCCTGGACCACCAGAACGGATACTTCACGGTCTACGGACACAACGAGAAGAACAGGGCGTATCGCGGGACCTCGACCTCGCCCATGTTCGTCAAGCGGGGCCAGATCATCGCGACCGTCGGCCAGACCGGAAACGCGACCAGTCCTCATCTCCATTTCGAGATCCGCCGATCGAACGATGCCATCAACCCGCTGCCGCTCTTGCCGAAACGATCCACGGGTCCGGTTGCCAGTCGTCTCCAGCCCGCCTCGCCGAGGGGTTCGGTGACCGGACGGGCTTGATCCGAGCGCGACAATCCGTATAGAATCTCGCGCCATGGCCCAGACTTTGACCGAGAGCGCCCTGATGGCTGCCCTCTCGTTTTTGCTCTACGTTGCCGGCTACACCCCGCTGCTCTCTGCCTTTGCTCTCTTGGCCTCTCCGTTGCCGATCACCTGGGTGGGCGTCCGTCACGGGGGCCGACAAGCGGCATTGGCGGCCCTGTGTGCGGCCGTGGTCGTGGGTCTGGTCTTGGGACCTCCGGATGCGTACCTCTACTTCGTGCCTTTTGGCCTCCTTGGCACCCTGACCGGTCATCTCTACTTTCGCGATGAAGACCCGATCAGGATGCTCTGGATCGGTACCTCTCTTTTGTTCGTGACAACCACCCCTGCTGCTCTTCTCCTGGAAAAGGCCATGGGGCTGGACGATCCGGTGAAGGAGCTCAAGAGGCTCATCGAACCCGTGTTGACCGCGCCGATCGGATGGATCCCAGGTCTCGACCCGACCACTGTTCAGCAGAACGTGGCGTTCGTCTCTTCCCAGGTCTCGACGATGGTCCGCGTGCCGCTGGCCTTTTTCCTGGTCTTGAGCTTCGCGCTCTTCTACTGCAACCACCTCGCCAGCTTCCTGCTCTTCTGGCGACTCAAGATGCCGGTCTGCCCGCCGCCCGACGTCCGTCGGTATCGCACTCCGCGGTTTATACTCGCCGCGACTCCCCCGCTTCTGGCCGCGTACATTATGGCTGGCGGGGGAAACGGCCGCATCGAGAACGCCGTCTTCCTGAACCTCTTTCTCGCCGGAGCGTTCTTCACCTTTCTGGGTGGGTTGGCGTGCGTGACGATTCTGCTCGACCGTTCCTCACTGAAGCCTCTGGCGCGCGTGGGGGTGTCGTTCCTGTCGTTGATCGTTTTTTGGCCGCTTTTGATTGTGTTGGGATTCGTCGACGGACTCTTCCTGCTCAGAGAGAGAGCCACGGCTAGAGACGCGGGAACCCTTGCCGATTTCCGGTCCGATTGAACTCTTGATCTTGTTTCAAGCTCCTGCTGAGGCCGGTCCACCTCACAAGAGGTGGCCGTCAGCGGACATGCACCCCGTCGCTGGTCTGGAATTGACGGCCGGCTGTGAGGTCGTTGAGGGGACCTACTTGGTCTGAGGGTTCGTCTCGAACGTCAGCGCCTTCAGAAGCCCTCCGGTCCCCGGGACGGCCGTTTCGGAGGATTGGGGAACCCTCGGCCCGGGGGCGAACAGGGTGTTGAGCTTGTCCAGGTTCTTTCCGATCGCCTGGATGTTTTGATTGTTTTGTTCGTTCACCTGACGGGTCGATTCGATCAGCTGTCGGCGACCCGTGAGGTCCTGACTTTGGGCTTCCAGGAGCTTCTCCAAGCTGGAAAGCCCCGTCTTGGGGCCGGAGTCCCCTGTCCGTCCGGAAACCTTTCCGCTCCAGATCTCGCCTGACTGGCGATACAGCACGTATTTCCTGTAGTAGGCGGACGAACCTTCGTCCCTGACCTTGCCGCCGGTGAGTATCGGAGGTGTGCACTCCGGACAAGGATCGTATCCCTCGGCAACCGCGTTCTTGAGTGGAATCGACCGGACATCCGCGAGACTGAGATGAGAAGCCCTGTGGTAGTACTGACCAGCGGTGAGGATGCTGACATCCTGGCCGTACGCTCCGACGGCCAAAAGGCTTGCACAGATCCACGCAGAGAGAAGACGTTTTTCCATCGGTCCCGCCACCTTCCAGAGAGTCAACGATCGGACAGTGGGCTGATCCAGGCGCATGTCCGGTGTGCTCGAACGGTTCCAAGGTTAACTTAGCACGCGTCTCTGGCCAATGCCCACTGGCGGGTCCGTAAACGCACAACCGGCAAAGTCCCCTTGCCGGTTGGCAGGCTTCGCTTCCAGCCTTCGTATTTGAGAGAGGTTGTGTGGCGTTGGCCTACTTCTTCAACACCATCGGGCCTGCGATGAGGAGCTTGATGGGCAGTCTGGCCACCATCATTTCGACCTGGGCCGGCGTTAGGACGCCACGGGCCTCTTTGACCGCCAGAGTGAAGCACTTGAGGACTTCGATGATTCTCTTGGCAGCGCTTTCGGCGGCTCCCTTGACCTTCTCCTTCGAGGGGTTTTCGGCCAGCAGCTCCTCGGCCCCGAGGAGGACCTGGCCCAAGACCTCTCCGCCCGCCCGGATGACGATCGGGGCGTGATGGAGGGCCAGTCTCTTCAGGCGCGCTCGCTGTTCGGTCGTGAGCCCCAAGTGGTTGGCAACGTCACGAATGTGGGGCATCCTCTCTCCGACCTGTTGAAAGATCCGAGCTGCCTGTTCGGGTTTCTGGCGCATGGGTCGATTCAGGAGCCTCAGGCACATCGATGACAGGGCGGTCTGCCTTTGCTCGGGCGTGAGGACCTCGCGAACCTCGAAGATCGCCTCGACGATCTGGCCGGTCAGTTTCGTCAGATGCTCGCCCATGGAGCCAAGCTTGGCCTCGATGACGGTCTGATCGACGGTCTCAGCCGCGAGCATCCCCATGATCTCCAGCCTCAACGCCGTGAGTTCGCTCATCTCTTGGGAAAAGACGCGGGCGTTTTTGATGCCGATCCGGGTGAGCGCGATCCATTGAGCCGGGGACGGGTGAACCAAGGCCAAGGGCCCCTGGAACTGGGGCGCGCCCAGGAAACAGGGCGGTGCAGCCGGGGGTTGGGCAACGGGGGGGGGAACAGGCGACGCTGCAGGGGGCGGGGGCGGCTCCGGCCCCCGTTCAGGGGTCTGGGCCGACTCTTGCGCGAAGCACGAAAGAGGCACGCTCAAGCACAGCAGCAGAACGAGACCGATCCATCCTCGCATCATGATCGAACCTCCTTTGTCCCTGTATTAAGGATGTACCCGAGCTATTCCGCAGATGCAAGGACCTCGTCCGGAGCGAAAGGGCCCTCAATCGTCGGGTGGCTCGTCGCCAAGCTGATCTCGAGGGATCTGATAGGCCTCGAGCTTTCGGTAAATCGTCTTGCGGGGAAGACCGAGCTGCGTGGCGGTCGCCGCGATGTTCCCGCTGTTCACCCTCAGGTACTTGAGGATGAAATTCTTTTCGAAAAGCTCCTTGGCCAGATGGAAATCCGGAGGGTAGTTGTCGACCCCGAGGTCGTTCGACGAGAAGCCGCGGCCTCGCCCCTGGACGATGTCGTGAGGTAAACTCGAGGCCGTGATCCTCTGCTCACGTTCCACCACGAACGCCCGCTCGATCACGTTCTTCAGCTCTCGGATGTTGCCGGGCCAGGAGTAGCTCATCAGGATCGAAAGCGCGTCCGGATCGATCCCAACGAGTTTCCTCTGCATGCGCGAGTTGAAATGATCTATGAAGTGATCGACCAGCGGAGGGATGTCCTCGAGCCTCTGCCTGAGAGGTGGGATCGTGATGGTCAACACATTGAGTCGGTAATAGAGGTCTTCCCGGAAACGCCCGGTCTTGATGTGTTTTGGAAGGTCGGCATGGGTTGCTGCCACGAGCCGCACATCGACGTCGGTGGGGCGACTGCCGCCAACCCGTTCGATCTGTCTCTCCTGGAGCACCCGCAACAGTTTTACCTGGATCGCTCCGGAGAGTTCGCCGATCTCGTCGAGGAAGAGAGTGCCCCCGTCGGCCATTTCGAACCGTCCGATCCGTCTCTCGCAGGCTCCCGTGAACGAACCTCGCTCGTGTCCGAACAGCTCTGACTCGATGACTTCAGGCGACAGAGCCATGCAGTTGACCGCCACGAACGGACGGTCTTTCCTCTTCGAGTTGTAGTGAATCGCCTTGGCGATCAGCTCCTTGCCGGTTCCAGACTCCCCCAGAACGAGACAGGTGACATCCTCTGACGCCACGTCAGTGACGAGGGTGAGTACATCGATCATCTTTCGGTTGGACGCCACGATGTTCTGGAAGTTGTGCTCCCTGAGGTTCGAATCACGCTGCGCGGCCTGGAGGCTCAAGACCAGTTTTTTCAACCGGTCTTTTTCCCTCGCGTTTTCGATGGCCTCGACAGCGTTGGAGGCGAACGTGTCCAGGAGTGCCACCTCTCGATTGGAGAACACTTTTTGTTTGGCCCTGCTGTCGAGGTAGAGGACACCGATCGTCCGTTTATCAGCCGGACGGATCAGAGGGACGCAAACGACCGAGCGGATCTGTTCGCGCTGGATCGAATCGACCTCCTGGAATTTGGTTTCAGCCAAGGCGTCGGTGGTGAGGATGGGAACCTTTCGCGACAGGACCTCTCGAGCGATCGTCTCGCTGATCGCGTAATCGGGAGTCTTCGGGTCGATCTTCCGGGCGATGGTGACCTGGAACCGTCCGGTCTTCGGGTCGACCAAGAGAATTTGCCCGCGTTCCGCCTGGAAGATCTGTCTGAGGCAGTCGATCATGTGCTCCAAGAGCTGGTTCGTATCGACCATCGTCGGGAAGCGGGACGAGAGTTGGAAGAGTGTCTCCAGAGCTCGATAGGTCTCCTCCAGGGCGCCCTCGGCGAGAAGAGAGCCTGGGTTGCCTTCCCGCCTCGGCGCGGAGGGCTTCTCTCCTTGAGACGTCTTGCCGATCCCTCGTTCTGTCGGAGGGGCATGAACATGGAAGCGGAATTCTCCGATCTGGAGAACGTCTCCGTGGACGATCGTCGCGCTTTTGACGGGAATCCCCTTGAGCACGACTCCATTCTTCGAGCCAAGATCGACGACCTCCATCCCCGATTCACGAACCAGGATGCGCGCGTGATCTCGGGAGACCGAGGGATGATCGAGCACCACGGTATTCCACGAGGCTCGACCGATCGTGATCGATTCCTGGGGACTTTCGACCACGTCGTGAATCGTTGAGCCGCGGAAGATGACCAGTGTCACCATACGGCTTTCATTGTACACCAAATGTCGTCAGCGATCGCGCCACGGCAGATTGTCAGACAACGGGGCGGACAACATGCTAGACTGTTCTATTGGTCATCCCGCCAGTTGAGGTTCTAGTCCATGGCACGACAGATCTGGAGGGTCCTGTTCCTTTTGACTCTGGGCAGCTTTTTTTTGCTGTTTTTCGTCGAATGGAACTCTCCCGGAACCCCGATTGAGAGCGTTCCTCTCCAGGGTGGAGACTACCATGCCGCCCTCGTCTCCGAGCCCTTGTCTCTGGATCCCGCCCGGGCCACCGATTCCATCTCGGGCTGGTGCGTCATCCAGATGTTCGATGGCTTGGTGAGGTTTCAGTCAAACCAGGAGGACTCGGTCGCACCCTCCATCGCAACCTCCTGGGATATCTCAGCTGACCACAAAATCTACACCTTCCATCTTCGGGAGAACGTCCGGTTTCATGATTGGGTCGTTCAAGAACCCTCGGAGAAGCACGCGGCCACGCAGAACCACGGGCGCGTCGTGACGTCGGAGGATTTCCGTTTTAGTTTCGAGCGTGTGCTGCGTAAGGAGACGGCCTCTCCGAGGAGCGTGATTTTCGAGGTCATCGAGGGAGCGCGGGCCTTCGTAAACGGCACTGCCGACCACGTCCTCGGAATCATCACCCCGAACCCGAGGACCCTCGTGATCCGCCTCGAGAAACCATACAAGCCCTTCCTTAAGACGCTGACGATGCCGGCGGCTTTCGTGGTGCCAAAGGAAGACGTGGAGACTCGGAAGGGGCCGTTTCCCGTGGGCCCCGCAGGCACGGGAGCGTTCCGGTTCGGAGGGTATCGCGGAGAGCGAGGGCAGCCTGGTCGAGAGCTCAGGCTCATCGCGAACGATGACTACTTCAGGGGGCGGCCGTACATCAACCAGGTCGTCTTTCACATCGAACCGAACGAGCAAAAGGTGTTCAAGATGTTCCTGGCCGGGGAGCTTCACCACTCGACCATTCCGGACCCGGACTACGACACCCTGGTAGAGAAGAATCTTCAAGGGTTCGAGAGAACCCCTGAGGTCTCCCGTCTGGGCGTCTACTACTATGGCATGAACGTGGAGCGTCCGCCGTTCGACAACATCCTCGTCCGGCAGGCTTTTGCCTGTGCTGTCGATCGCGAGGCTATCAAGAAGTACATCAAGATCGACCGGGTGGACGTGGCTGACGGGCCGCTGCCCCCTTCCCTTCATCGTGGCCCCTCTGTGGTCGACGGGAGCGGTTCAGGCGAAAGCCTTCCGGTTTTGTTCAACCTGACCAGGGCCGGCAAGCTCCTTGATGAGGCCGGATATACAACGGACGCGGCCACGGGACTCAGGCCAGGGTTCCCCCAGTTGACTCTCGACATTTCGGAGAGCGAGGAGAACGAGCGGATCGCAAGGGCTGTCCAGGCCAACTTTGCCGATCTGGGCGTCGTGTCCAGGGTGCGGAGCCGGTCTATGCCAGAGCACCTCGAACTGGTGCGCCGGGGTGAAAGCTCGATCTTTCGCCTGGGCTGGATTGCCGACTACGAAGACGCCGACAGCTTCCTCTACTATTGCTTTCACTCGCGCAATATAGGCAAGTCGAACTATTCGCGATACGCGAACCCCAAGGTTGACCGCCTTCTCGACGACGCCCGGGAGACGATGAACCAGGCCGCCCGGGACGAGATGTACAGACGGGTCGAGGAGATCCTCATGCGCGAGGCTCCCTGGATTTGTTTCTATTACCTCAAGACAGAGCTCTTGAGGCAGCGTATCGTGAATAACCTGAACCTCTCGACGCTCGGCGAGCACATGATCAGTCTCGATAAGGTATGGTTCAGCCTTCCCCGTGCCGTGAAGTAATCGAACCTATCGGACCCGATCCTTCGAAGTCTTCCCGGAGCCGTCATCAACACTTTCCCCATCAATGATGAGGATGCCGCCGGACTCCTCGTCGGTCCGGGTGGCAGCGGGCGTCTTGGTCGATTCCTGACTCGAATCCTCCGCGGGCGAGGAGCCATCGCTCTTCTGAGCTTGCCCAGACCGGCCAAGGTCGCCCAAGTCGGTGAGAATGTCGCCGGCCAGACGCAGGCGATCCTCGAGCGTTGACTTCAGACTCGCGAATTCGATCTGGTTATGTTCGTCATCCATCAGCGCCACCTGCGTGAGCGCTTCCTTGAGCGTGGCCCGCACCTGAGCCACACGCTCGTCCAAGAGCGGCAGCTTTTCCTCGAGGTCTCGAGCCTCCTTGACGGCTTTGTGTCCTCTGAGCTCACGGGCGGTCGTCGCCAGCATGAGCTTCTTCTTCAACGCGCTCACGGCCGTGTCGGCCAGAGAGACCACCATCGCCTCGTACGTATGGGCGAACGTTCCGGACAGTTCGAGGGCTGACCGATTCTCTTTGACCTTCTCCAGAAGCGTCTTTTCCAGGGCCCGCACCGCCACGAGAGACTCCTGGTCGCGCTCACCGAGGCCCTTCATGATCTTGATGTCCTCCAGCATCCGGAGCTTTTCCTCTCGCTTGAGCTCCCTCTCAGTGAGTTGACAGCGAACCTCGGGACCGATCAGGAAATCGTAAAAGAAATGAGCGCCCCCGGCTGTGAACAGAGTGGGAGCCACGAACCACGTGGGCCCCCAGTCCGGGAGGAGCCAGGCGAGCAAAAACGAGCCGGCCAGCGGGAGGTAAGTCAGCTCCCTCTGGACGCATTCCAGCAGCAGTCTCCACTTGGAGAACGGACGAGAGCTCGACACGACTCTCCTTAAAGTCTGTGAGTATTCAGGCGTGGGGCGGATGTCCCACGCGGCTGGCCTCCACGGCGGCCAGCGTTCTCTTGTCGTCGACGGAGAACCCAGCCCGACGAATCTTCTCGACCGTTGGCTGGAACTCCGGGTGCTCGCGAGGATCAGCCATCCCGTGAAATTCGATCGGAAGGTCCAGAACGACCCTGGCCCCTGGCCCTTGATCGTGGTGCTGGGACAGTACTACGACGCGGGTGGAGAGAAACACGGCCTCCTGGAGGTCGTGGGTGACGAACAGGATCGTGTTGCCGTCATCCCGCTGGACTCTGCGCAGAAGCGCCTGGAGCACCGCCCGGGTCTGCGGGTCGAGTCCGGAGAACGGCTCGTCCATGAGCAGGATCTTGGGCTTGAGCATCATCGCCGATGCAATGTCGACCCGCTGCTGCATCCCACCGGAGATTTCGTAGATCATCTTGGCGCCGTCCGACTCGGACATGCACATCCGTCCCAGATACTCCTTGGCTTTCTCACGAAACTCACCCAAGCGCTTCCGGTAGTAAAAAGGCCTCGCGATCTGTTCCATGAGACTCAATTCACGCAAGACCAACCCGTAGGCGATGTTGTCGAGGACGGAAAGCCACGGGTAGAGAACGTTCTTCTGGAAGACGATCCCCTTTTCCCAGTTGGGGTAACGGGAAAGCCGGCCCTCCACCAGGACCTCTCCCTCGTAGTCCCGGTAGTCGGTGAAGCCTCCGATGATCGAGAGCAGCGTCGACTTTCCGCAGCCCGATGGCCCTACGAGGGACACGAATTCGCCCGGACCCACGGACAGGTTTACTTGCGCGACCACCGGTCGTCCGCAAAACCCTCTCTGGACTTTTTTCAATTCCAGGACCGGCGTCATTCCCATACGCGTCTCACCCCTTTCGGCTGGGACGGTTCAGTTGTACTTGCTCCAGGGGAAAGCCCTTTTGATGAACCAGCGAATGAGAACATCGAAGAGAAAGCCCAGAACCGCGATGAACAGAATGTACCACAGGATGACGTCGACCCTGAGACTGCGTTGGACCAGAGAGATCCTGTAGCCCAGCCCCGCTTCCGCGGCGATCAACTCCGCGGCAATCAGATAGACCCACGCGGGCCGCATGGCCAGTCGAATCGTATCGAGGATCGGAGGCAGTTTCAACCGGAGGCAGATCTTGTAGACGACCTCCAAGGTGGACGCGCCCTGGGCGTACGACTGGAACACGTACCGTTCCGGAACCTCCAGGACACGCAGGTAGATGTTCTGGGTCAGGTCGAAGACCGTTCCTAAGAAGACAATCGCGACCTTGGCCTCCTCCTGCGTCCCCAGGTAGATGAAGACGAGCGGGAGGAGGGCGAGCGGCGGCAGGAACGAGAAGAAGCTGATGAAACGGAACATCAGCACCTCGATGACCGGGAAGGCACCCATGTGGACCCCCACGACAACGGCGGTCACCGAGGACAGGGCGAGCCCCGCGAACAGACGTTTCAGGCTCGCCCACGAATCTTCCAGGAGCAGAATCCGAAATCCCTCGGGGAACTCCCGGACCCGATGGATTTGCCACACGTGGAAATCGTTCCATCCCTCCCACCGGTAACCGTTCTTGTCCCGCACCTGGAGGATGTAGTCGAGCCCCTCGGTCAACTGCACGAGGTTCGGCATCATCTTGTCCTTGGGATTCTCCAGGTGCCGATCAACAGACCCCTTGGCGTAGAGCGCGATGACCAGGACGAACGGAACCAGCGGCAGGAGCCAGAGACCCCAGGCGTGACGGAACTGCTCCCGGACCCTCACTTCGAAACGGCCCCCTGTCCTGGGACGAAGGACGGATCGAACTTCACCTCGGCTGACATGTCGTCGAGCTTGTCGTGTTTGTTCAGAAACAGCTTCACCGACTCCACGGTCTTCTTGATCTGATCACTCTTCATGAAGTCGACGGCCCTCTTCGGATCGGTGAAGATGTCAGTGCCGCCGAGCATCTTCTTGAAGTCGTCCGGTGTTGTCCCGGCCTCGCTGGACATGATCTTGATGGCTTCCTCGCGGGTTCGCGGATTCACGATCATCTCCATCGCATCGTACCAGGCGAGCACCACGGCGCGAGCCGGGCGCGGGTCGCGATCAAGTTTTTTGCCGTTCCAGATCAGGAGATCGATGATCTCGCCAGGGATCGATTTCGAGGTAAAAAGGATCTCCCCTTTACCTCCCTCGACGGCTGTGTAGAGGTGTGGGTTCCATGTGACGGCGAAGTCACATTGGCCGGTGAGGAACGCCTTGCCCGCGTCGTCTCCTCCGATGTTCTTGATCACGACCTGGCCCTCGGTCAAGCCGTTGGCCTCCAGCGCCTTGATCAGGAGATAGTGGGAGACCGACCCCTGTTCTAAGAGGACCTCCTTGCCTTTGATGTCCTTCATCGTCAGACCTTTCTTGGCGAGGACTCCGTCTCCGCCGGCGGAGAAGTCGTTGACGACGACGGCTCGGCTCTGGATACCGCCGGCCGCGGGCTGCAGCGCGTCCATGATGGTCATCGTACACGCGTCCAAGCTTCCGGAGGCAAAGGCCTGAACCGACGCGAGGTAGTCTTTGAACTTTTGGAGCTTGACCGTGATCCCCTCGGCTTCGGCTCGCTTCGCGAGAAGCCCCTTGGCCTCCATCAGATAGAACGGCATCCAGCCGGTCCAGATGGACACACCGACCGTAAAGGATGGTTTGCCTGCACCCCACGAGGGCGCAAGACCGACGATCAAGAAGAGCACGCATGCAAGACGAAAGACCCGGGTCATTTGGACGACTCCTTTCTCTCGCGAGAATGCCTCTCGTGAGATCTACCTCGTGAGATCTACAACGAGACGAGAATGAACTCGACTCGTTGACAGCGAGCGTGAAAGCTCCGGGTCGATTCGCCCGGACGCCTGGAAAGAGGTGTTGACTGTCCTTTTCCCAGAGCCAAGACCCTCGTCTTGGGAACTGAGTGGGTCTGGGTCAGATAGTCGGCCACGACCTTCGCTCGTTCCTCGGAAAGAGCCCGTGAGGCTGCCAAGTCGCCTCCCGGGCTCGTGTGGCCGACGACCTTCAATCGGAGGCGAGGATAGTGGGTCATCTTCCTGGCCACCTCGTCGATGAACTCGCGATCCTCCTTCGCGAGCTCCGTGGACCCCGAGGAGAAATAGATGGGGGCAACGTCGAGCGTCCCTACCTTTTCCGCCTGCTCCCATTCCTGGTCGCTTGCGGGACGATAGGTGACGACCTCTTTAGGCGTCGGCTCCGCGGTCTTCGTCGGCACCACGAACTTTTTGGACAGAGGCCCTTCTTCCCCACGCATTGTCCTTTCCAGGATCGACCGATTGATGATGGTGAAAGGATCCTTGAGAGGTTTGGGGATCACGCGGCCTTGCGCCTTCTGGATCTCGACCGTCTCACCGACGATCCGGGAGAGTTTCTCCGTGGCGTCCGCTCCCCCCACGCCGAACCAGCGGACGGCGTTGTCAGGCAGGTTGACGAACCGGATGCCCTGCGTGATCTTCTGGGCGGTCTCGATCGTTACCCCGGCGTCCGCCGCGATGGCCTCCTCGAAGCGGCCCGGATCCCTCTGGAAGAACTTGAGCGTCGAGAAGTAGTCTCGTGCCACTTCCTCAACCAGAGCCGGTTTGGAGGCGACCAGCTTCCGCGATACGATGACCACGTCGACGATGAACTCCACCATGTCACGGGTGGAGATCAGAACCTTGGCTCCCTTGATCTCCTTCTGAGAATTGGTCGTCTCCGGCTCCCAGAGAACTGCCGCGTCGACGCGGCCGGACTTGAGCTCTGCCAGCGCCGCTTTCGAGTCGACCACCGGACAGGGTTTCACCTTCTTCTTGAACTGGGTGACCATCGCGCCCAACAGATGTTCGCTGGGATACCCTTCCGCGAACGCGATCCTCGGCAATTCTGGAAGCGTGTCGAGGTCGTCCAAGGTCTTGATCTTGGGACAGCCCACGATGGCATCTCCCCCGTACGACTCGTCGATGACCCAGGTGATCACACCCGGGTAGTCCTCCTTCCATCCGTTGGCCGTGTAGCCATCGATGGTCGCCACGACCATGTCGAACTCGCCCTTGGCCAGTCCTTCGAACCGTCTCCCCAGATCGAGCTCCGTAACGTACTTGTAGCGGATGCTGGAAGCCATGAGGAGGCTACGAAACTTCTCCGAGCGGAAGGCGAAGTAACCGGACCAAGGGTCTCCCGCGATTCTGAGAGAGTCCTTGAGTTCTCCGGCAGCCGAGGTCCCCTCGATCTCGGACTCGCGCTTCTGGGTTGTCAGATACTGTCGGACTCGTGGGGTCACGCTGGTGACGACGATGGCGAGCAACACGGTGAGAAGGGCAACCACCGGGCCTCTTTTGACCGTCACCTGTCCTGCGGTCTCTCGATTGCGAAGAACCCGGAACCCGGAGGGTGAGACCCGGAACGTCACGTCCATGAACCCCATCTCTTTTTCTCCGTTAACCCTTCTTCACTCCACAACCACGACTCAACGACCAACGCCGACGGGATCGATCGTGGCGTCCAGAGAGAGCTCGGCCTGGATCGTCGCGAGCCCCTGCTCGAGCTCCTTGGAATCTCCGGCTCGATAGTACTTCGTGGATACCCGCTTCAGCTCCGAATCTCTGTCGGGGAGATCGAACCCGATCGCGTGGAGTTCCATGCCGGCGTTCGTGATCTGGCTAGCCACCCCTCCGACCTCGTCGGGGGGGGAACAGGTTTCCTCTCCATCCGTGACAAGAATGATCACGTTGCGCGAATAGGGGTTGCCCTTGAGCCTCGGCCGAAAATCGTCCAGGGCCAGCTTCAGAGATCCGGAAATCGGAGTCGATCCCCTCGCGGCCAAAGCGGGAACCTGAGCGATGACAGCCTCTCGACCTCCTGGTCCCACGGGGACAACCCACCTGGGTCGGCACCCATGGAAGACGATCATTCCGACACGCACCGCCGGAGGTAGGGTCCTGACGAACCGGACCAGGGCTTCCTTGGCGATGTCGATCTTGGGCTGCTCTTCGCCGGTGGCGGGACGCTCCTTCATGCTGCCCGAGGTGTCCGCGATCACGATCAGGTTCGTTTCTATCCCTTCATTGAGGATGGCCTCGATCTTGTCCTCGGCTGGCTGATCGGCAAAACCGAGAAGCGGGATGCTCGTGACGAAAAGGACGGATAGGATCCATCTCATGGCGTGGTCACTCCTTGATCAACGACTCGCCCTCGACGTTAACGACCCGGACCTCGACGCGCATGTTCTCCTGCTGCTCCGCCCTGGATTTCGGATCGGCGTGGATCGGCTTGTCGATCCCTGCCCCCGTGGTGACGAGCTGTTCCTCGACGATCTGGTATCCGCCACGGACGAGTTCCGCCTTCACCGCGTTGGCCCGCCGTTTAGAGAGAATTCGGGCCGAGTGGATGGCCTGCCGGATGACGGGAGCGGCGCCCCCCTTCCGTTCGAGTTCACGCACCTTGTGCGGGTCCGAATGCCCGACGATCTCGATGACCGCGCCGCCATAGACGGTGGACAGTTCCTGGATCTTTTCGAAGACCTGGCCGTACTTCGTCTTGTCGAACGTGGCCTCGTTCGCCCCGAACTGGAACGTATGGGAGAACAGGATCGAGGATCCCTCGGACGTCGCCGCCTTTTGGGCCTCGGAGGCTCCCATCGTGAAGTGCTTGGATTCGCTGACCTGGCCTTTCAACAAGCCGGCGACCTTTTGAAGATCGATGGTCGCTTTGAAGGGAGCGCCGGGAGGGATCGTCGTGAGATAGCCCTCTTTCTGAAAGAGCTCCGCCGAAGTCGAGAAGGTTCTCTCGAAGTTGGAGCTGTAGTTGGGATCTCCGAAGAACCGTCTGTTCTCGGAGAACCCCGCGATCGCCACGTCGGAGAGCATGCCGATGGCATCCTTGTTCACGTCGGTCTTGAAGAAGAGCTGCGCCATCTCGCGCGTGATCGCCTGGAATCGATCGCTGCCCTTGCCCGCCTTGTAGGCCGCGTGCTCGGAGAGGATCTCTTCCATCCCGATGATCGTGCCGGCTGCAAAACCCTGGATCACGTCGGGGTGTGCCTGGGCGAAGTCGGCCCGGAAGGCCACAACGTCCGCGATGAGCCGGTTGATCGTCCGGGTCGAGACGAGGAGCTTTGCGCCCTTGACCGATCCCTCGGAACCGGTGCCGACCTTCCCTCCGCTCGTGAGGGAAACGGTCTCCGGCGCGATCGTCACGACAGCGTCGATGCTGGGATCTCGCCGAAAGGCGTTGGGGGCGTCGAAGATCTTGTTAGGATCCTCCTCGGGACCTGCGATGATGTCCCGCGTGTATTTGATGGCGATGTCGCGGGTGGAGAGCCCGGCGTCCTGGAGAACCCGGTAGAGGAGCCGAAGCGATGGGGAGTACTGCTGCAGAACGATCGTGGAGCCCTTCAGTTCTGCGGCGGATTTGATGTTGCGACGGAACACGATTCCATCTCCGCCAGCCGACCACGACAGGAGGATCGGCACCATCGGGACGAGCCTCTTGTCTTTGGACAGGGCCTGCGAAGCCAGGGCGATCATGTCGAGCGTGCCTCTCAGACAGGGCGAACGACCTGAGACATAGGCTTCGAGCTGCTTCACAAAGTCGTCCTGGAGTTCGATCTTGACCTGGAAGCCAAAGTCCTTGGCATAAATCGATTCTCGGTTGGGATCGATGCCGCGGTTGGCGGCGATCATGGACGAGTCTCCGCCCCACGTGATGGCGGGAATGTGGATGGTCTTGCTGTCGAAGTTCACCGGGCCGAACTTCGAGACATCCACGGCGAAAGGTCGGCCAGGCTCGCAAAATTCGACGGTCTTCTTCTCGAGTTGCGCTCTGGCGCCCGTTCCCAAAAGGAACCAAGCCAAGACAACAGCGGTGACTCTACGAATCATGATGGAACCTCACTCCTTCCAATCGCCCTCGCCGGGATGAGAAAGAAAACAGCGCCTGGTCCTCGATCCCCGAGTGACCAGGCGGCTTCCGAAAACGGCTGGAATGGTCCAGCGGCCTGCTGAGCTCAATGCCCGTCCAATAAATCACGGGCATTTGAGTCTATGCCTTCGCGCGCTCCCGGGGACCGATCGTCTTTTCGGTCGGGGCCTCCGAGACCGCTTCGGCGTCGGGGGTGACGAGCCCCATCTCCAGCTCGAACTGTCGGAGGGTCTCGTTCGCCTCGAGTTTTTGGACCTCTTTTTCGACCTCGATCGCCTGTTGGTCTATGTTGCCGAGAGCTACCTCCATGCGGGCTTCCTTTTCAGCCGCCTGTCGCTCGATTTTGTCAATCATCTCATCGTGGGTCGCGTCGATTCCGGCCACCTTGAACGACTCCATGGCGTCGGCCACCCTCGATTGCCACTCGGAGCGTTTCTTGGCCTGGATGACACTCATCGCCTGCTTCGATTTTTGTTCGATGGCACGCACGAACGACGTCTTGACGGCGTTGGCCTTCTCGAAGGCTTCGGTGGCCACCTTGAGTTGTTCCTCGGTGGCGGTCAGATCGGCCCGGACCTGTTCGAGCGTCGTCGCGAAGTTGAGGGCCAAGTCGCGCTTGTTGCCCTTGAGCGCTGCCTTGATCTTGGCGGACAGCCCTCTCTCCTGTTCCACCAGCCGATCCTTCTCCTTCTGGAGCAGAGTCTGGTTGGCCTTGATCATCGCGATGTTTTGATTCATGGAGGGGATCTGGTCCTGCATATCCTTGATGTTCTGTCTCAAGATCAGTTCCGGATCTTCTCCCAGTTCGATGAACCAACCCGCGATGGAACGCAGCATCCTTGTCAACCGCTCGAACATATCGTCCGCGTCACCTCTCCCTTCCACTTGTGAGTCGGCCCGCATCGTGGACTCTGCGCCATCATATCAGAGCCTCTGCCCTCAGACAACGTCCGGACTCCGGAACTCCAGGCTCCTATGGGGTCGATCGGAGCGGATACGCTCGGTCTCCAACCTCACGTCCATCGATCTTCTGGACTTGACGGACCGTGGCATCGATCTCCGACAGAGGGATGTAGGCGATCGCCCCCTTCTCTTCGGCCACGAAGGCTTTGACCGCCTTCGTGGACTTGAAGCTCGTCGGCTGCTTCTGCCACGATCCGAGGAACCTTTTTGATCGCCAGTGCTGAGCGAATGCTTCGGTGTCCATCTTCAGAACAAGACTCTCGAACAAGATCCGGATGGGGGTGTTGGCCGTGTACATGATCGGCTTGAGCCGTATCCCCTTGATCTCCTCGACATTGCCCAGATAGAGATCCCTCAACTCCGGCATCGAGAGGTCGTCGATCTCGGTTTGGGGATGAACGATGATCACCAGGACCGGCTTGCCCTGTCCCAGGGCGACGACAGGTGAAATCGACAGGGCCAGGCCAATGAGCACGCAGCACATTCGGAAGCGGCTCGTCGCCAGCAGTTCCAAACACCGGCCAAACGTCGTATTGCGCTCGGTCTCTTTTGCGTTGTTGATGATGGCCATTCGATTCACCCCTTTCGTCAGAATTTCGAGCTGTAGGTGACAAGCCAGGTCCGATCGAACTGGACTCCACCCCAGGGAGGCGGCTGTCCGAACCAATCGAGCATCGTCAGGAATTCGTGATGGACGTTGTTGAACAGATTCTTGACAGCGAAGTTGAGCCTGGCCTCCTTCTTTTTTCCGATCTCGTGCAAATAGGCCAGATCCAAGGTCGTATAGCCGTCGATGTAGTCGCCGGTCTGGTGATTGAGCTGACCCAAGGCGAACATTCCGGAGGTGCGGTTTCCGACCAGCGTGATCGTGTCTCTGTTCGTCGGGCTGTACCGGGCCACCAGGTTCAGTTTCCAGCGAGGGCTGTATGGAGGCTCGTTCACCGGAGTCCCGATTTGCGGATCCGTCTCACTTCTGGCTCGGTAATAAAAGTTCTTGAGCACAACGTCTTGATACGTGACGTTACCGTCCAGTCGGAACTTGGACGAAAGGGTCCTCCCGGCCTCGACGGTGACCCCGGTCGAGTACTGTTTCAAGGAGCTGTTCACGAACCCCTTCTGGTTGTGGCCGACCTTGAAGCTGTTCGGAGAAAGGGCGAAGAGGCTGGCCAGGGTATTGTCGACGAAGGCGTTGAGAATGGGGTTGGCGTTTCCGTAGACGGAGGCTGCCGAGACGAACGTCGGGCGGAGGTAGAGGGCTGATCCTGTGGTCTCCGGCAGTACCAGATCGGACGCCTGCGAGTGCCAGGCGTCGACCTTGAGCCTGTACTTGGCGGTCTCCTTCTCCCAACCCACATCGACCTGCTGGAGGATCTCGTTCTTCAGAGAATCTGAACCCGTGAACGCGTTCATTGCGTTTCCGGTGCTGTCGGTGAACTGGGCGGAGCTGTTCGCGGACGAGTTGATCACCGGATCGAGAATCGACTTGAACGGGTTGAGAAAGGGGTTTGTGGCCACGTTGTTGAGGACTCCTGGGACCACGGCCGTCATCGGGGCGAACTGGAACGGGGTCACGAAGAACGCGGCCCCTTCGGGGGCGCGAAACGAGCGTCCCCAGCCTGCGCGGAAGACCTCCTTGTCGGAGACTTTATGGAGAATGGAGAGTTTCGGCGAGTAGTCGAACCCGTTCTGGCTCGAGTCATAGAAGAGAAGCCCGGCAAACCCGGTGTTCTTCTTGTCGAACTGGTACTCCATCTGACCGTAGGCGGTTCCGGTTCGGATCGTCCTGCAACTCTTGTCTGTCACGAGGCCGTCGTTGACTGTGTCTCGATAGGTCACTCCATAGACATAGCCGGCCTTCCCGAGATACGAGCGGCCCTGGAGCTCGTACTCCATGAACCGGTCGTCCTCCGTGGTGCGGGGGTCTCTCGTCAGGGTCCCGATCGGGTTGTTCGGGAACTTGGACTTGTACCGGTTCGACTGAGCCTTGAACCATACGGCCTTGCGATTCGTCATCTGGTGGAACAGCTCGACGAACCAGAGGAGTGAGGTGTCCGATATGTGGGAAGTCCCCAGGTCGTAGGGTCTTCCGAAGAAATCGTAGACGTCTCGGTTTCCCTGGACCATCGAGACCCGCGTGGAGAGGCGAGTGGTCGTTCCCCACGTTTTCTCCCAGTCGAAGACCCCCATGAATTTTTCGAGGTCGTTCTTGTACTTGTCGTAGCCCGAAGGAACGGTTCCATCGAGATCGAGAATGGGGAGCGGCCCCTTCGTGTTCCAGTATTTGAGGGTGTAGGTGAATCCGTGGTCTTTCCGCCAGTCGGCCATCCGCACCGTGTTTGCGAAGTTGTCCCTCCGGCCGACCGACGTCGAGATCCGTCGCCCCTGATGGTTTGTCGGGTCGGAGTGGTCCGTGACGATATTGATGACCCCGGCGAATGCGTTCGCCCCGTACTGGGCGGAGCAGGGTCCTTTGACGACTTCGATCCTTTCGATCGACTCCATGACGATCGGGAGCTGAGCCCACCATGTGTGGCCGAACCCGGGGTGCGTCATCGGTTTTCCGTCGATGAAGAGGATGAATCTGTTGTTGTAGTCGCGGTGCGAACCGAGCGCGGACACGTCGAATTCCCCGGCACTCTTTCTCACCACGTCAACGCCGGGAACCAGCCGGAACAATTCCGAGAGATCCTCGGGGTTGAGTTCCTCGATCTGTCGTCTGGTGATCACCGTGACATTCTGGGGAGCCATTTGAACGGGGATGGGATGCTTTGTCGCACCGAGGATTTCGACCTCGGTGGAGGACTCGTCGACACCCGGGTCTTTCTCTTCCGCGGAGATGACGCGAGTCGCGGATAAGCAAAACGTCAACGAGGCAACGACGAATATCGAGAACCAAGGCGATTTGGAGCGCATCTGTGTTCGAGACGGATTCATGTTCTTCCACCCTGGTGGGAAGGCCAATTTGCTGGCTTGATATATACGCAAGATTTCGTCTTGCTTCAAGAGGTATGTCAAAATAGAGCTGGTTTTGGTTGAATTTGTGATGAGTGGGGGCGTGGGTCCGATCGATGCTGGTGACGAGATCGTCGGCTGTGATCCTGGAATCCACTTCCTTCGCAAGGTGGATCTTCCGGCCGGAGGAGCGATTCCCCAAATCCTTCACCTCATTCTGGCAAACCCAGTGATCATGAGCATTTCGAGGACATACACTTTCACTTCCCTGGACCCCAGATGTGCCCCGGATGCAAGAAAGAACGAAGTCGCCGCG